>Ga0134092_1000509_pt1 | contig 39042 bp, 31 predicted proteins | sample 3_6taG_FD_94454 | JGI IMG/M metagenome (GOLD analysis project Ga0134092, IMG submission 94454) | Switchgrass degrading microbial communities from high solid loading bioreactors in New Hampshire, USA - 3_6_20_6_A3 metaG | ecosystem: Engineered > Bioreactor > Semi-continuous > Anaerobic >... | reverse complement strand
TCTACTTTATTTGTTTTGTTTTGTTTCCCTAATAAAGTAGAAATCATATCGTGGTTACTTTTGTCAATTAGCCTCCACGAAATTTACACCACTACTTGAGACTATAACAGAATTGGCAAGGCAATTAATTACAATTGGAATTAAAAATAGATTGGTAAATATAGATTAATTAATATAGAGTAAAAGTTAGGGTTTTTCCAAGAATATTTAGGAAGAACCCTTTTTTATTAAACTTTTGTATGAATTAGGGTAGTAAAATGCAAAACTCAAAAATAGAAAGTATTAAATATTTTATAGAAATTGAAAGTAAGAGTGGATGTAAACTAATAAGTACGGAATATCATTATAATGAGAAGAAGGTAGACGCAATAATTTTCATGGATATATTTTTATATTAAAAGAAGAATATATAAAGGCAGTTAGTTAATTCTAACTGCCTTCTTGGTGAAGATGCTGGGACTTGAACCCAGAACCTTCCGCTAGTCGGGCGGACGCTCTCCCAGTTGAGCTACACCTTCACATTTTTTATTTATATTATAAATTTTTAATTGTCATTTATCAATATATGTTTCAGTAAAAGTTATTGGTTGTAAAAATACACAGTTTACTCTAACCAGCTGAGCTAAGCGACCACGTCATTAGATATAACATATACAACAGATATTATTTGTATTATTTAATATACTTCAATTGACAAAATATATTATATAAAAGTAATGCGGATACGTCAAGGGTTTAATAAAAGCTTTTCTTTCTTCTGTATGCCTGAAAATATATGCCTGAAAAGGATTAATTCCTTATACATGTCACATCCTGCATTTATTTCATTGCATCTCGCTTATATTCCCTGTTTTTAAATCAACGCAATATTCTTTATTAAGGAACGTAGTCATAAGGGTAAAATACATTTTATTTTCAATAATACAGTTCACATGAAGATAATCGTATGAATAGCTGGGGGTTAACGGCAAAGACGAAACTATACGTATTTCCCCTGTTCCAAGGTCAACTTCCACAAGTTTATCATCGGCAAATAAATAGCCCTTCTCTTCTTTGACGGCTGCCCTTATGACCATTCCGTCTATTAATTTTTTATAGGTACCTGATTCCGGGTCCAGTACGCCAAAATAGCTGGGTACCACCTCACTAAAAGGCACCCAGGTACTGGAGAGGATATAGAGTTTGCCCCCATATTCGGCAAAAAGCCAATAGGAATGGTTTTTATCACCCTCAAACAATTGCTCCGCTGTACCGGATTTGCGGTTAATCCGGCTTATTATTCCAATATATTCGGTTATATTTGCTTCCTGCAATTCCTTGCTTTGGGGCAATAATATCCTGTCTCCGTAATATGACCACTCATCATCTTCATATATTACATTCTGATTTTCCGCCGGAGTATATTCTGTTTTAGACAGTGTGGGAAAACCACCCTCCTGTTCAAGATAGCTGTAAAAATTATCAGTGGACAGCCAGGTGTCATCGGCGCCGTATATTGTAAAATTAAATCTTCTGTTCCTTATAAATCCGTCAGCCTCCGGTTTTCCCCATGCAAAGGCTCCTTTTACTGGTTTTACGTCAAAGTCCATCACTGCTTCTATTCGACCGCCGTTATATATTTTCTTGACTTCCACCTTTTTTACGCTGTATTCGGATATTGCATAATCCGGATTGCCGTTATATACAAAATTGTCTAAAATAAATCCGGCATATTCGACGGCAGCATCCCGGCCGGAAGCTATCACGTTTCGTCGTGCAGGAGATAATGAATAAGGGTAATCAACCACAACCTGATATTTACCGGGAGATGTTTCAGACACCTGTCCGTTTTGGCAAATTGACCCGGGCACTATATCATCCGGAACAGACGATACCTGAACTTCATGTACAATTCCGTATTCATCCACCACCAGCCAATTATCACCTTTTTTCTTTATAAAAACCAGCTGGGTGTTATATGTACCGGAGGGATTTGATATTTCTTCTGTTACATGATTCGATGTTTCATCTCCCGTTTCAGAACCCTTTGTTTCCTCAGTTAAATAGTCCGATGTTTCCTGCGTGCACCCTGTCAAAATCAGAATTATAGACATAAGCGTCATACATATAAGTAAAAATGCAATAATAAACCTATAATTATAATTAAACTTCAACCTATAAATAAACTTCATCTCACTCGTCTCCCTGCATCATCAATATTTATTCTTTATCATCAACTTCTTTTGCTTTTCCGTTATTCTTACATTATTATATTATTTTCATTACATAATTCTCCTTACATTATTCTGGCCACTGCCCTTACAATTGAACTGTCAGCCCTTATTTTAAGCGGAAAGGCAATAACCTCGAAATTTTGAACATTGAGCAGTTTGTCAAGGTTAGTCAGGTTCTCCAAAATGTGTATGCCATTCTCAAAGAGTAGTTTGTGTACTGGGAAAGGATACTTGTCAGGAGAGGGAAAATCTATGCCCAGCATCTTGATTTTTTTGCTCACCAAAAATCTGCACAAGTTCATGTCTACTACAGGATGCTCCCTATAGTATTCCGCAGTTCCGTAGATTTTATCGCAGCCCGTATAAAGCAGGACAATACTCCTTTCCTTCACTACTTTTTCATACTCTTCTTTCATTTTTATCACGGGCTGATTCCTTACATCCAGGACACAACCCTGTCCTATGAATAATTCAAGGGATGATTCACATATGTATCGGTTGCTCTCTGTTAAATGCATGGGCGAATCAACATGGGTGCCCGCATGTGATGTTATATCCAGCCTGTAGCTGTTGTAGCCGTTTACACTCAGATATGAAACCTGAAACAGGTTTGTCCTGATGTCCCCGGGATATACAGGCATATTATCCTCTATGTTTTGCGACAAATCTATTAACTTCTCCAAGGTATCACCGTCATTTCATTATATATCATTTTCATCATTATATATCATTATATATTTTTTATTAATTACTTATAATCCATTAATCCATATTTAGTTAATGATTTATATTATAAACTAAAATTTACCTTCAAAAAACAGATAAAAATTAAAAAGGAGAATGGAAAAATATTTAATCATTATCCATTCTCCTTCTTCATTTTACACGGCATTTTTATGTCATTCCACTGGAAAGAGAGGCAGTTCTTCCAGGAAAATTATGTCGTCCCGTTTCGCTGCATCGCCCTCAGCAAGTATAGCAGCCCTGGCAACCACAATTCCTCCTGCCTTCTCTACCAGCCTTTCTACTGCCTGTACAGATTCCCCCGTGCTTATGACATCATCAATGATAGCTACTCGCTTCCCCTTTATCAACTCCACATCCTTTTCATCAAGGCATAATATCTGCTTTTTTTGAGTTGTAATAGACACCACTTCATCAACCAGCGGAGAATTCATATAGGGTTTTACGCTTTTTCTGGCAACCACATATCTCTTCATATTCAACAGCCTGGATATTTCAAAAACAAGGGGTATTCCCTTCGCTTCTGCTGTTATCAGGATATCCACCTCCGGAAGCCGTTTTACAATTTCCGGTGCGGCGGACAAAACCAGCTCAGTATCACCCAAAATAACAAAACTTGCTATACAGAGATTCTCGCTGATTTGTACAATCGGAAGTTCCCTTGTCACTCCGGCAACCTTTAATGTGTAATACCTATTCAATATCATTACCTCCAGTAATCATTCATTTTTCCACTTATGCATTCCTGCGTTACACTTTCAGTTTTACATACCAACTATCCCGGCAAACAGCTTTATAATCAAACCTGCCAGCATACCAAGGAACGGGTCTGTAATGGCAGTAACTGCTATTGTTATTCCACCGACAACCGGGCCACCCGGAATGGTTGTATTCAATGCAGTAAGTGCATTGTCCGGGACCGTAACAATAGCCCCCAGTACAAAGAGGAATCCTGCTATAGATTCGCTGGGAATATACTTACCGATTTTAGGCAACAGCCCTGCAAAAAGGATAATTGCCATAAGAGTCATCATAAGCACTCCTGAAAAAACCGGATGGGGAGCGCTGCCGGTAGCTGAAATTATGGATTCCAGAGGTCCGCCTCCAAAAAGAGAAGAGACAAGGTCAGCCAAACTGCTGTAAATTGAAAGATAGTCAATATTCACATCCCTGCTTGCAATCGACCCGGTAATTTTTCCAAAAGCGATATTGGCTCCGATATTCATACATACCAGGGCCATTGCACCCCTAAAAATTTCAAGGTTAAACGTGGGTTTTTGGAATACCAACTTCTCCCGTCCTGTCACTTTAACGTCCAATTTCTGCTTTAGAATCATAGCAAGAACGCTTGAAAGAACTACGGATATCGTAATGGTATAAACAAGGTCTTTGGTAAGCATATAGGTTATAAAACCTAATGCCATTGATGTATAGCCGACAGGTTTGTTCTTTTTCGTCATATCCACGGCTACTTTTGCAAGTATTATGCCAACGCCGGCCATCATACCGGATGTTATTTCCGGTCCTACAAAAGCCACAATTTTCTCCATAAGCCCAAAAGCGCCGATAAGGGCAACTCCTATTCCTCCGAAGAAGACCATGGAGAGCCGTTCTCTCTTATCTTTTCCCATTGTACCAGCGAGGGTGATAGTTTCGGCTTGAAATGAGATTGGAGCTACTGTGCCAAAAATCAGGCTTCCGGCTGCTCCTACCAGAAAGCCAAGGGCAGTAGGAACAGATGCAAAACCCATGGATAATGCAAGAAGTCCCTGGGGCAAACCGTTTAAAATAACGCTGAGGGCTGCAAGCAAATCTTTAATGTAATCCATATATATGACCCCTTTCACGATTACCCTCATGCAACAAGTCATTATATGAACTTTTGACTCATAGTCGAGCAATTTACGGTTGCCCGGTAGAAACTCCCGGACCATATTACCGGGATTATATGAGGGTTAATCTGTTTATATTTTTTATATACGAAAATATATCAGAGAATATGAAAAAAATCAATATATCTCTAATATGTGCGAATACTTTTATCTCTCATATATGCGAACACTTTTCAAACCCGATTTCATTACATATTTTCTTAGAAATCTATTGATTACGAAACTTTTTATCTTAATATTTCGTCTACTTGTATATGTAAATTAATACATGTATAATAATTAGCTGTGTAAACAGAAATCATTGGGGGAAGCTATTGATGATGCAGGATAACAAAAAGAAAAAACTGTTAACATATATATTTTCAGGATTCATTGTATTTGCCGTTCTATTATCATTATTTATATTAGAATTTAAAGGGATGGCAATTTCAAACTTAATAAGAGGCGGCTTTGGCTCCGGAGAAGATGTGCCTGTTAACACCGGAGACCAGGATTATCCAAATGCAGGAACAAATCAACCCTCAGACCTGGATGACGGGAAAGATGATATTAACGAAGAGGTGCCGGGAATAACCAAAGGCACGCCATACAGTGAAAAACTTGTTGAAGACGGCAGCATAAACATTTTGCTTATAGGAGAAAACAAGGTTGAAGGACTGTTTGATACTATAAGCATTTTGAGTGTTGACAGGAAGAATAATAAAATAAAAGTCATTATGATACCAAGGGACATGTATGTTGAATACAGTGATGATGTTCTTAGCTTTTTGGAGAAAAAGGGAATTTCGGACGTTCCCGGAATATACAAGATCAACACCGCCCATAATATAGGTTCTATGATGAAATATGAGGGAAAATTCAAATCAAACGGGCAGGTTAGTTTTCTTGCAGGAATTATAAAGGAAAAGTTCGGCATCAACATTGACGAATTTGTAAAAGTGGATACCAATGCTTTTGCCCAGATCGTGGACCTTTTTGGCGGGGTAAGAATTAATGTGCCTTACCTGATGAACTATAATGACCCTGTCCAGAATTTACACATCTACCTAGAAAAGGGAGAGCAATTGCTTAATGGGAAACAGGCTGAAGGATTTGTCCGTTTCAGGCAGGGGTATGACGAAAACGGTAACCTGGTTAATTATGGGGACGTGGAAAGAAAGAAAAACCAGATTGCTTTTATAAAAGCTTTTATAGAGCAGCACGGTACAATAAGCAATATTGATAAAATTCCGGAGCTCCTAAAATTACTTGGAAAAAATGTTCAGCACAGCATAGGACTTGGGGACGTTCTTTTTAAGTACATGGGTATTGCTAAGAATTTTATTCAGGACAAATACGAGATTGAAGGAGTTACCCTTTCAGGAGAGCTAAAATGGATTGATGGATCCCAATATATGGTGTTAAATTAATTATTTATTTTTTGCATCAATGTTATCCAGGCCAGCACTGTTATGAGTGTCATCGTTTACGGAATAATTTGCTTCATTACTTAAATCATCATCTGCATCAAAATCTGCGCTGGTATCTATATTTATCAGCTCCCTTGCAATATCATAGGATTTTGAAGGCACATAAATATCGATATCGCTATAGGATTTACCCATTAATATACTAAGATATGCCCCTGCTCCTCGATGCTTCTTTAAAACCGGTATACCGTTTGACTTTAACAAAGATTCCAATATATCTGCCTCTATCTCATCAGAGGCAGTGGTAAGATATACCTCATGGTCATGAACGTTATCTTCATTCGAAATATCAGAGTTCCTAGGCATTTTATATTCTAAGCCCTCCTTAATAACCTATTTCTGTTACCGATTATAAAATATAAAGCTCATATTTATATTATAGTATTATTATTAAATATTATAGTATTATTATTAAATTAATACCAACTTTTAATATTCATATAACAAGTATTATAATGATGATATTATATAATACTGCCATATTATGCTAATATTAGAGCTTTATACATAAAAAAGAACCGGGCTGAGCAAACAACCCGATTCTTTTCTATTAGAATTTATTCCTATTAGTATTTAACGTAAGTATAAATTTAACGCAAGTATAAATCCCTTTTCTACTCCCGGCTGAATACCTTTTTCTCCCTGTAGTCTCTCCAGACGTTTTCAAACCAGCTGTCTCCTTCGGGGATAGGACGCACAGGCTTCCACTCCGAAGTTATGTTAAGCCGACCTTCTCCCATTTCCAGTCCGATCTCGTTGACCACCTTTGACAAGCTGCCGTCATCCAGTGAATACCTGAATACCTCAGGAATATTCTCTACAGGTAGTTTACCGTTGTCATCCTGTATCAGGTAAGAACCGCGGCTCTTTCCTCCCTTTTCCATATATTCCTTGATAGCGTTCAGGTAAACATACTGGGTGATGGCAATATCCCTGTTCCTGAAAGCATCAGGCAGCTCGCTTATTGAAGAAATTACGATGTTCTTGTCAAGCTCTTCAAGTTCCTTCCTGCTTTCTTCAATAGCCTTCAGAACTTCCCTGTAAGATCTTATATGGGCGCCATACTTAGACATTCTCTCCTGCATTCTCTTCCTTATTTCCATCACATTTGATTTCACATCTGAAGCCCTATTTGTTGCAAATCTTTTAGCCAGTTCAATCCTATCCTCAACCTGCTTCCTTACTATATCAATAAAATCGCTGACAGCCATGGGTTCATCCATATAGTGGGTTGTTATATACTGGGCTGCCCTCAGGCTTCCTACCTGGGTTGAATTCAGAGCACTGCCGCCTGGTCTGTAAATTCCGAACGTTCCGTTTACTTCTCCAACCGGGAAGAAATGCTTTATATTGCTCTCCCACCATATATTTCCTACCAGGCCTCCGTTATTGTGCTGGGCACAGACTGCAATCTCCAGGTATTCCTTTTCTATGTCAATCCCGTTATTCTTATAAAGGTCGATGGCAGGCCTGTTCATTTTCTCAAGACGCTGTATGGGAGTTCCGAACAGTGCATGGGAATTCTCCAGGTATTTGTATGCTTCCTGTCCCAGCAGCGAGAAATCCAGTTCTCCGTTTTTGCTTCCCCATGAGGGATTCTTTGTATAATCCAGAAATACTCTTCTTCCTTTTATCTGGGTTTCATTATATACAAGTATATCAATCAGTGAAGAACCGTAATTATCAATTTTTCTCGGATCAAAAGGCCACTGGTAACCCTTGAGGAATATGGCATCCAGCATTTTACCCGGATCCGGGAAATAATCATTCAGGAATTCCCTTTCATCACTTCCGTCAGGATTAGTTGAAACATACCTCGGCAATACCTGCTGGTATGTACCGGACAGGTTCCACCTGAACTTAATGGATGCAATTCCGTACTGGGACTCCGTCAGGTTAACCCCTTTCGCTCCCGCTTCATAAGCTATTCCCGAAGCACCTGTCTGACTCTCCGGATATACCGAAGTCATGTAGATGCCGGCAGGTCCTCCTGTGGCATAGACTATATTCCTGCAGTTAAACAGGGTAATCCCCATGTTGGGGCAGTTCAAGCGGTTCAAATCCAGCGCAACCAGACCTACTGCCTCAATTTCTTCCTGTTTGTTTGTCAGGATTCCGATTACAAGATAACCGTCAAATATTTTAATGCCCTTTTCCTTTACTCTCTGCTCCAGCTTTTCAGTCATAAACTTGGAAGTCAGCGGTCCTGCAGATGTGGCACGTTGCCTGGGGTCATGGTCGGTTTTATATCCCACGAATTCCCCATACTTGTTGTGAGGGAAAGGAACACCCAGGTCTACCAGCTTGTAAAAGCACCTTGAAGATAATGCCGCTTCGATTAAAGCTATGTCGCCATGCATACAGCCGCCGTCAAACAGGGTTTTGGCCATTTCCATAACCGAATCCGGCACATCTCCCGCCATGGTTAATTTATAATATGTTTGCTTGTCTGAACCGGTATTCCTGGAAGTACCCATGTTTATACCTTCCGTCACAATGGCTATATCCCTCTGACCCAGGGAATGCAGGCTGTCTGCCGCATTAAAACCGGCACATCCTGTTCCCACTACCACCGTATTAAGAGAGTATACATCAATATCCAATCCACGTATATTTACTGTCTTCTTATCCATGCTCATCCCCCTTCTTTTACTTTCGTTGTTTGTATGCAAAATTTTCCATTACAGCCTTCTTATATGGAATCCGCCGTCCACGTTAATTACTTCACCTGTGCTGTAGGCAAGTTTTCCTGAACAAAGAACAGAAACTGCGTTGGCAATATCTTCAGGATAGCCCCAACGTTTTATCGGCAGCAATCCGTCTCCTATGAGCTTGTCATACTTATCCTTTACCACTTCAGTCATTGGAGTTCTGATAATACCGGGCCTTATCTCGTAAACATTGATTCCGTATTCGGCCAGCCTGTCGGCAAAAAGAGTGGTTATCATGCTTACGCCTGCTTTAGATATACAGTACTCAGGCCTGTTTACTGAGGAAGTGTAAGCCGACAGGGAAGATATGTTTACTATCTTGGGCTGGTAATCCGCGATCCCACCGCTCTTAAGCAGCTTAATCATGGTATTTGCAACCAGCTGTGTTATGAAGAAGGTTCCTTTAAGATTGATATTCAGCACAAAATCCATGCTTTCCTCTGTTGTTTCAAGCATATCCATTCTTACTTTCGGTGCCACTCCTGCGTTGTTGACCAGCACGTCAATCCTTCCGAATTGCTCCATTACCTTGTCAACCACTTCTTTTCTGCTTTCTGCTGAAGAGATATCCCCTTTTAAGTACAAAACCGGCTGTCCCTTTTCCTTTATTTTATTAATATTTTCTGTCACATTATTTTCGTCAAATACATCCACTATACATATTGCATAGCCATCTTCTGCCAGTTGCGCAGCAATTGCATTTCCTATTCCTCTCGAGGCACCTGTAACAATAGCAACTCTTTTATCAAGCATTGTTAATTCCTCCTCATTTATTAATTTATACCACTTCATAATATATCTCTCTTAATAATTAATACCATCACTAAGTGATAAGCACAAAATTTATTTCTTCATACAATATTCCCTGTAAATGGGAGCATATACTTCCACATCCCTGACAGCGCATCCAGTAGTACCGCCTGCACGCATTATTTCGGTGCATTTGCCGCAGGCAATACAGCATTTTTCCCTCTTAAGGGCCCCTTCATTCAATATGTCCCTGGGTGCATCCGGATATGCAAAACTCTCCCTTCCATAACCGATTATTGTAGCCAGCCCGTTCTCAAGACTTCCTGCCGCAAGGTAAGGAGAAAATTGCCTGAGCCAGCTGTAGCCTGTTCCAACCACGGCCATGTCCGGAAAAGCCTTTTGTATTACGCCGATCCCGTTAACCATTCTCGCCACGCCCTCTAACGGATGCTCTTCAGGTATATATTCACCTTTGTCAAAAGGCCTGTTGACATGGGGATTATAATAAGGTGTTCCCATAGTAAGGTTAATGAGCCTTACTCCTTTTTCATAAAGCAACCTGACAAGCTCTAAAGGCTCAGTAAAATCACATTCAAGGTAATTTTCCTTGTTAACGCCCCAGCCATAAGGGTAAGGTATACCGTCATAAATATTCAGGCGGGTTGAAACAATAAATTTCCCTCCTATCCTGGATTTTATCCTGTCAACTGTATTTAGCAAAAATCTTGTCCTGCCTTCAAATGTTTCACCGTATTTGCCCTTCCTGGTGAACCCTGCCAGCAGTTCGGAATTCAAATACCTGTGGCAAGCTTTCACATCCACTCCGTCAAAACCTGCCTTGTATGCCAGGACTGCTGCCTTTTCGAATTTTTCTTCCAGGCTTTCTATATAAGCATCATCAACCGGCTTAATGTCAGGATCGATTTTCCTTCTTTCATCAAGGATGGGATTATGGTAGGCAATAATCGGCGCAGGACTTCCTTCAGGCCTGCTGAAACGGCCCGAATGGGTAAGCTGCATTATACACACAGGAGTAAAACCTGCCCCGAATTCCTTCTGGGCATTTTTCACTATCCTGTCATGAAGCTTCTCGAATTCCCCAACATTATCTTCATTAATCCAGAGTTGCCTTGGACTTGCCCTGCCCTCCGGCACAACTGCAACCGCTTCAAACCATAACAGACCCGCCCCGCCCTTTGAAAAGCGGTCATACCTTCTTATTGTAAGTTCATCAGGGCTGCCATCAAATTTTCCGTCCGTTCCTTCCATAGGATGAACCGCGAGGGAATTTGGAATTGTTACGCCGTTCACATTGACTTTTTTATGAAACAACTCCATGTTGTCAGAAAAATGTAGGCCTAAATTCATCGATTCGGACATCTCTATGACTTCGTTCAGGCTTTTGAAACTAAAACTCTGGAATTTCAAATCTCATCCCTCCATTTTGCGTCATTTACTTGCGTATGACGGCATGATATAATAAAATTTACCTTGCTTGCTATAACAAATTATCCTTATTTGTTATTTTACCACTATTATAGCTAATATATCTATATTTTATTTGTAATAATATTAGCGTTTTTTGCTATCTTGATTTTACGGAATAAAACCGGGGGAAAAACAAATGGATAGGCAGAATTTCATTAGTATTGAATATCAGGAATCCAATAACGAGCTTGAGATGGAAATGCATTTACACAACCTGTACGAGATAATTTATGTGATTGAAGGCAGGGCGCAGTTTGACATAAATAACAAAATATATGATTTGTATAAAGGCACCCTCATTTTCATAAATAACCTTGAGAACCACAAATTTAAAGTATTATCTTCACCCTACAAAAGATATTTTATCCTTATAAATCCTGCATGGTTTCAGTCGGTGATTAACGACCCCGTAATGCTCTCGATTTTTAAGAATCGTCCCGAGCATTTCCACCATGCCATATACCTGAATGAAAAAATAATCAATACTATAACGGCTCAATTTGAAAAAATACTTGATGAAAGTAAAAGCAGAAAAGATTACTGGGAGCTGGCCATTAAATCCTATCTCCAGGAATTGTTCATTACCCTCTACAGGAACCATCAATCAGCCTTTCCCTTAACATCCCATACAAGGCAGATGGAGGTAATCTTCCAGGTACAAAAACACATTGAGGAAAAATGCACTGAAGAAATCAGCCTGGATTATGTTTCCAGACTTTTTTACATGGATAAATTCTATTTATCCCGCTTATTTAAACAAATTACAGGCTTTTCTTTCAAAGAATACGTAATCCTTCAAAGAATCTCAAGGGCAAAGGAAAAACTTTTTTACACCAATGACAGTGTAATCAAGGTAGCGGCAGATTCAGGTTTTAACAACATAAACCATTTTATCAGGATTTTTAAGAAGTATACAGGCACAACGCCCATGAAATACCGGCTGGCGGCCAGAAATAACAGAAATAACGGATAAAGGACGGATAAAATATAAGAAAGTGTAAAACATAATTAAAAACGAAGTTATTAAATTTTAAGGTTACTTTATGATTATTACTAATTATTACTATTTATTATTAATCTATAATCTATTTAAGGAAGGAGATATACCATGACAGGCCATATTGGCGAAAAGCCCAATAAATCTGCCGGAAAAAATCCAAATTCACAAAAACCGACATGGAAAAACAAGCCTATTGAAAAGCATGATACCGCCGCATGGGCAAGAATAAAAAACGTTAACCCCATATCAGGAGTGACAATTCCGGGAGATTTCAACATGGAAATGGCAAAGGAGTATGTTGATGAGAACCAGAAATAATGAAAATGGCAGGCCGGTTAATCCAGGCCTGCCATTTTTTTGTACCTTTCGTACCGCTCCAGGGCGTTTTGCTCTGCTATGTCATACAACCTGTCAGCCACATCGGGCATGGTTTTCAGCTGTGAATACCGGATTTCACCCATGATAAAGTCCCTGAAAGGTGCTTTTGGTTCCCGTGAATCCAGGATAAAAGGATTTTTGCCCTGTTGTTTCAAGTCAGGATTATACCTGTATAAATGCCAATAACCCGATTCAACGGCCTTTCTTTCTTCCGCGATACTCGTTCCCATGCCGGTCTTTATGCCGTGGCTGACACACGGTGAATAAGCTATTATCAGCGACGGCCCCTTATATTTCTCAGCCTCCGTGATGGCTTTTATCGTCTGGTTCATATCAGCGCCCATGGCTATTTGGGCTACATAAACATGGCCATAAGTGATGGCCATAAGCCCCAAATCCTTTTTGGGAGTTCTTTTTCCCGCAAAAGCAAACTTGGCGGCCGCAGCCTGCGGAGTAGACTTCGAAGCCTGTCCCCCTGTATTTGAGTATATTTCCGTATCCATTACAAGGATATTAACATCTTCTCCCATCGCAATTACATGGTCAAGGCCGCCGTAACCTATGTCGTAGGCCCATCCGTCTCCGCCGATAATCCATATTGAGGGCTTTATAAGATAATCCTTTTTCTCAAGGATCTCCTCAATTACCTTATTCCCTTTCCAATCATTTTTTTCAAGTAAGCTTAGTATTTTCTCAGATGCAGCCTTTGATCCTTCACCCTCGTCCATCACATTGAGCCAATCTCTGAAGGCATCCTTTATTTCTTCCGGTATTTCATCCGAAGCCTCATTCATAACCTGACCCGATGCCTGCCCTTCCACCACAGATCTCATTAAATCAGCCAGCCTCTCCCGGATTTTTTTATACCCCAGGTATATTCCAAAACCATACTCGGCGTTATCCTCAAAGAGAGAGTTAGCCCAGGCAGGTCCCCTGCCGTTGGCATTTGTGGTATAAGCAATTGACGGGGCGCTGGCTGCCCATATGGATGAACAGCCCGTAGCATTTGCTATTATCATCCTGTCCCCAAACAGCTGGGTAAGCAGCTTAACGTATGGAGTCTCGCCACATCCGGGGCAGGCACCGTTAAACTCAAGCAAAGGCCTTGCGAACTGGCTGCCTTTCAATGTTTCAATATCTATCAGACGCTTTTCAGTAACGGTCATTGCAAACTCCCAGTTAGCAGCCTGATTTTCTATTTCCTGCTCGGCCAGCATCATAATAATGGCTTTTTCTTTGGCCGGGCATACATCCGCACAGTTTCCGCATCCCGTACAATCCAGCGGAGATACCTGTATGCGGTAGTGATACCCTTCCAGTCCTTTCCCTATGGCCTTTATTGTCTTAAATTCCTCCGGAGCCCTTTTTACCTCCTCCTGGTCAAGCAAAAAGGGCCTTATTGTGGCATGGGGGCATACATATGAACAACGGTTGCACTGGATGCATTTTTCCCACTGCCACTGGGGAATCATTACTGCTATGCCCCGCTTCTCGTATGCTGTTGTTCCAAGAGGATAGGAACCGTCTTCCATGCCGGAAAAGGCACTTACGGGGAGCTCATCTCCTTCATGCCTTGCAATGGGCCTTTGTATATTCCTTACAAAATCGGGCTCGACAGAGGTTACCATCCTTCCCAAGCCCTTCCGGCTGCCCTGGAATCCGCTTTGAGAATCTTGCGAATCATTGTCATATATCCCTGCCCACTCAGGAGGCACATTTATCTTTATTAAGCCTTCTATTCCCTTATCTACCGCAGCTTTATTCATTTCCACAATTTCTTTACCTTTTCGCCCATAGAGTTTCTCAATGGATTCCTTAAGATATTTCACCGCATCTTCCACCGGAATAATACCGGCCAGCTTGAAAAATGCAGCCTGCATTATCATGTTAATCCTGTTGCCAAGGCCGATTTCCGAAGCAATTGACACTGCGTCAATAATATAAAATTTAATATTGTTTCTGGCTATGAACCTTTTCATGGAACCGGGCAGATTGCTTTCCAGTTCATCCGGCTTCCAGGGACAGTTAAGCACAAAGGTACCGTTTTCTTTCAGCCCTTTTAGAACATCATAATGATAGATAAAAGACTTATTATGGCATGCGATATAATCCGCATTGTATATCAAATATGATGACCTTATCGGTTTTTTGCCGAAACGGAGGTGGGAAACGGTGGTTCCGCCGGATTTCTTGCTGTCGTAGGAAAAATATCCCTGCACATACAGGTCGGTATTATCTCCGATTATTTTTATCGCACTTTTATTTGCCCCCACCGTTCCGTCTGAACCCAAGCCCCAGAATTTACAGCTAATGGTCCCTTCCGCGCCAGTATCCACAATATCCTTTTCCGGAAGGGACAGGTAAGTCACATCGTCCGTTATACCTATGGTAAACCTGTCCATGGGCTTATCCTTCTTGAGATTATCATATACTGCCAGAATCTGTGAAGGCCTTGTATCCTTGGAGCCTAATCCGTACCTTCCTCCCACTACAAGTGGTACCTGCACATTCTCGGTTTGTGAATAATTATACAAAGCTTTCACCACATCCAGGTACAAGGGCTCACCTGCAGAACCAGGCTCCTTTGTTCTGTCCAGCACGGCAATCTTCTTAACTGACCAAGGAAGCTTTTCAAGGAAGTGTTTCTCGGAAAAGGGTCTGTAAAGATGGACTTTTATCAAACCAACCTTTTCTCCCTTACCCATGAGGTAGTCAATCACTTCGCTTATGGTATCACAGACCGAACCCATTGCCACTATCACGTATTCCGCATCCGGGGCCCCGTAATAATCGAACAGGCCATAGCTTCTTCCCGTTATCTTGCGGTATTCATTCATATAATATTCAACTATTCCGGGTACACTGTCATAAAATTTATTTGCGGCTTCCCTCCCCTGAAAATATATGTCAGGATTTTGCGCCGTTCCCCTGACCACCGGATGGCCCGGATTTAAAGCCCTTTCTCTGAATTCCCTTATTGCTTCATAATCTACAATCTTTGCAATTTCATCATAATCAACCGCATCTATTTTCTGGTATTCGTGGGATGTCCTGAAGCCGTCAAAAAAGTGGATAAAAGGCAACCGTGATTTTATGGCCGACAAATGTGCAATAAAGGCCATATCCATGACTTCCTGTACATTTGACGACGCAAGCATTGCAACACCTGTCTGCCTGCAGGCCATAACATCCTGGTGATCCCCGAATATTGACAGCGCATGGGCTGCTATAGCCCTTGCACTTACATGAAGTACGCCGGGCAGCAACTCACCTGCCATTTTATATAAATTAGGAATCATTAAAAGCAACCCCTGGGATGCAGTATATGTGGTTGTAAGCGCCCCGGCCGCAAGAGAACCGTGCATGGCGCCTGACGCTCCTGCTTCTGATTGCATCTCAATTACCTTTACTTCCTGCCCGAAGATGTTTTTCATACCTTTAGCAGACCATTCGTCAACGTTCTCAGCCATTGGTGAAGACGGAGTAATAGGATATATGGCCGCAACTTCCGTCAAAGCATATGAAGCATATGCTGCAGCCTGATTTCCATCCATAGTTACTTTTTTGCCCATACGATATCCCCTTTTATATTTAGTTTTATATTTAGTTTTTAGTTACTTTGGTTGATTTACCGCTTAATTTTATTATGCCTACAGATTAAGATATAATTCATTAAATACTTATTAATTAACTTAAGATAACTAATTTCTCATCTTTATTATCCATCTTCTGCCTTCCTGATATCTGTTGCTCCTTGCAGATTTTTATACTGCACACTTTATGTAAATTCATCATATTATGCAATATAGCAAGATTATGCAAAAACCGGGATACACATAGACCGGCGCAATAAATCACCATAATTCAATGGTTGGAAGGTGTTACACTATGGCAAGCCAAACTCCTGTAAAGGAATTCAATAAAGGCTTATCAAGAAAAGTATTGAAGGGACTTGTTTATCATGATTTAAACTGCAACGCATTAAAGGATGAGAACGAAATTCCGCTGGCAGGAGTAAAAATAAATTTATTCAAGGTTACCGACAGTATATCCAAAACAGGAAAGGGCAGCAAAACAATACAGGACGGTAAAACAATACAGGATATAAATTCTCTGATACTGACGGAGAAATACCTTTCCTCAGCTTATACTGATGAAAAGGGCGAGTTTGAATTTCCCGTAAAGACCGGAAGATATTCAGTTGCAATTGATATTGATACTCTTCCCGACGGTCTGGGAGTAATAAAGAGCAGTGTCCTGGTTGAGATAAAGGATTCCGACAACGGCCCCTCCGGCTCCGGAATTTCTAATAACAACCATTACAATATTGAGTTCTGTGCGAGGAACGTGGAATTAATTGAGCTGAGCGACAGTTTCCTGGAACATGTCTATCCCGGCGAAAGTTTTGTGCTGAATGCCATACCAAGGGACAAAGGCGGCAAACCCCTGATAGCTAAAATGATTTTTTCTTCCGTCAGCAGTGACGTGGAAATAAAGGGCAACATTGCAAGAATAAAAAAGCTGTGTTCTTGTCCTGAACAATATAATTTCAAGGTTTCATGCGGCAATGTGCAAAGAGATATTCCAATCACCGTAAAGCAATTTAACGGAGATAATATCTTTATTATAAACCAGTTAAATCTAAATAATATAATTGACGAAGAAACAAAAATTTCATTATACATGAACTGCTTTATTAACAGAGATCGTATATCGCCCGAATACTGGTCAAGTATCCCGGTAAAATGCGGGGCAAATGCCATAAAAGAAATCCAGGATTATATAGCCAGGAAAAATAACAACAAAAGGTTAGCGGAAGAAGCAAGGGTTTTTCTGGCCTCGGTTATACCTAACCTTGACAAGGAATATACAAGCCCTTCAGGTTTTTTTAAAATTCATTATACAACAAGCGGAGCAAATGCAGTACCAACGGAAAGGAATTCGGATATACCGGAATATATTAAGCAAATAGGGCTTGCATTTGATTATGTAAAGGATATAACCTGCAACATAAGAGGCTTTAGAAAACCTATAATTGAACAGGGCAAAAAATCTCTTGATGTGTTTGTATACGACCTTAAAGGCATATACGGAATTACCATTCCCACAAAATATTATCCGGCAACTGACAGCAGACAGCGCAGAGCTTCATGCGTTATTTGCATAGATAATAATTATTCATCATCAAAGGGATTCCAGCATAAAAGGGACAACTGCATGAAAGTCACCGTTGCCCATGAGTTCTTCCATGCAGTCCAATATGCTTACAATGTAGATGCGGATACATGGTGGAAGGAAGCATCAGCCACATGGAATGAAGATGAAATTTACAACGATATAAACGATTATATAAAATACATGGACGCAGTATTTAAAGATCCTGAAAAATCCCTTGACAAAATCAGTTATGGCAGCGTAATTTTTGCAAAATACCTGTCAGAAAACTACGGTGGATACCCAATAATGAAGCGGATATGGGATTACCAGGGTATAGCTTACGACACAAGCATAAAAGCCATAGATGCGGCGCTCGAATACCATCACCCCGGCCACAACCTTGGAGTTGCATTCAAGGAATATGCAGCCAGCAATTTTAATCCTCCGCAATATTATAAGGACGGGCACCTATGGAATAAACCGCATATTAAATACGTTTACCATTCCTACCCTGCCATATTGAACATGGGGCTGCTGGATCATCTTTCATCCAGTTATCATTTGTTCAAACCCGTATACCAGGATGAAAATGCAACCTTGAAAATATCCGTCGAAAACTTGTCACAGCTTAATCTGGCTTTTAAAGTCCAAAAAAGGCGAAGAGACGACAATTTATGCAGCTCAATAGAAATACTTGCAGGCAAAAGCAATAAACGGGCCGAGATTATAATAAACGGTTTTGGTAAAGTATACAGCGAAATATGTCTTATTATAGCTAACCTGGAAAAAAAGGCAGACGGAGCCTTATACAGATATACAGCCGAATTATTGTAATTTTAACTCCGGTCTTACCTATAAAACCATATTTTGTGTAACCATATTTTATTCTGCTGAATAGTATGAATTAGTGAAAGGAGGTAATTAATAATGTCAAACTACTATGATGATATCTTCAGAGACAATAGTATTGTTCTGTTCTTTATTCTCATTTTCTTGATACTGTTCTTCCGTCGTAGAAAAGGCGGCTATATTACTCGTGAAGAATTAGATTAAAAAACATGAAGCGAAGTAAAAAGAAGCCACAAATGCAGCGGGATATAGTTGGGTAATACCGGGGCGTGTCATAGTAAATATAAATTGAAAGGAGAATGAGTTTATGTCGGATAAAGGTGTACTGGGCAGATTTTTTGACAACGATGTAATTCTCTGGTTCATCATATTTTTCCTTTTGCTCTTCTGGTGCAAAGAGTGCCGTGTTGGCGGATTATTTGACTAAGATAATCAAAACAACCGGGATATCATAAATAGGGGATAGGGAAGGAAAACCATCTTTCCTTCCCTATCCCTCCTGGTTTACTTCCTTCATCTTCTTTTCCTTTATAACATGAAGCCTTGCATTTTCTTCCCTGTCCTTTTCTTCAAGGAAGTTTTCTATATAATTCACAAGATTCGTATACCTGGGTATAATTATGTTTTGCAATGCGTTTGCCCTCTTCTGGGTTTTCTTAATATGTTCAGCCAGTCTAAATATGGTATTTTCCACTTCCGCCATTTCAAGTATCAGCTTTTTTACCTTATTAAAGTTAATATAAGCTTCATCAAGGAAATAGTTGGTTTTTAATATACTGTAATTAATTCCGGGCGTGTCACTTTTTTCTTTTTCTTCGGTTGTTATTATAGGTATCTCTATACCCATTACACTCCTGAAATTCAGTTTAATGTTGTTTTCCTCCGGTATTGTCATCCCTATTTGACGTACCGTATTAATTCCAAGAGAAACATTGGCCCTCTGGAGTGCCTTATATGCATCGCTGAAAACCCGGTCTATCATGGACTGTATTTTTTCAGCCCGTTCGATCAGCAGCATTATTTCATTTATTAGCATATTCCGTTTTTTATCCAGCATCTCATAGCCCTGTTTCGAAAGCTGCAGGGCTGAACGTGCCTTTAAAAGGTTTCCTTTTGTAGGGAAAGTTGAAACATCCATGCTTTACTGTTCCTTTCCACGTTTATAATATTTCTCAAGGATATTCTTTTCAACCCTGTCCAATTCACTCTCCGGCAGGATTCTTAAGAGCTTCCAGCCAAGGTCCAGGGTTTGCTCCAGAGTCCTATCCTCATTCATTCCCTGGGATATGAACCGGTCTTCAAACATCCTTCCGAATTCCATATATAATTTTTCCACATCCCCAAGTTCTTCTTCCCCTATTATTGAAGCAAGTGCTCTTACCTCCTGGACTTTGGCATATGAAGCAAAAAGCTGGGTTGCACAGGCGGAATGGTCCTCTCTTGTAAAACCTTCACCAATGCTGTCTTTCATAAGCCTTGAAAGTGACGGCAGTATTGATATGGGTGGATAAATTCCCTTCTGATATAAGCTCCTGTCAAGCACAATCTGTCCCTCGGTAATATATCCTGTTAAATCGGGAACAGGATGAGTAATATCATCGTTAGGCATGGTGACAATAGGAATCTGGGTTATAGAACCTTCCCTGTCCTTAAGCATTCCCGCCCTTTCATATATTGATGCTAGGTCGCTGTACATGTATCCCGGGAAACCTTTCCTGGCAGGAATTTCATTTCTCGAAGAGGATATCTCACGCAACGCCTCGCAATATGCAGTCATATCCGTAAGTATTACCAGGACATGCATTCCCAGGTCAAAGGCAAGGTACTCCGCAGCAGTTAAAGCGCATCTTGGGGTAACAATTCTTTCTACTGGCGGGTCACTTGCCAGGTTTAAAAACATGACCACTTTTTGCAGTACTCCGCTCTGTTCAAAACTCTCCCTGAAATACTCCGCAACATCATACTTCACGCCCATGGCGGCAAATACAACCGCAAACCCTGTATCCTCTCTTTTTGGAAGCCTTGCCTGCTTTACTATCTGTACTGCAAGCTCATTATGATTAAGCCCGCTGCCTGAGAATATGGGAAGTTTCTGCCCCCTGATCAGGGTTGTAAGCCCATCTATTGCAGAAATCCCTGTTTCAATATAATCCCGGGGATATTTTCTGGATACTGGATTAATAGGGCTGCCATTAATATCAACAACTTTCTCGGGATATATTCTGCTTAGTCCGTCCCTTGGTCTGCCAAGTCCATCAAATACCCTTCCCATTATTTCAGGAGACAGTGCAAGTTCCATCGGCCGTCCCAACGTACGGACTCTCGTATTTTTCAAAGAAATATCAGTCGTCCCTTCAAAAACCTGGACCACTGCAACATCATCAGATATATCGATAATCCTTCCAAGACGTTTTTCGTTACCGTTTACCACTACCTCCACAAGTTCTTCAAAAAAAGCATCCCTCATGCCTTCCACTATAATCAGCGGTCCTGTTATATTTTTAAGGCCCATATACTCTACAGGCATAATATCTTTTACCTCCACCTATTTTAATGTGTCTTTTGGTTATATATCTAATCCTTGAATTTGCTCAAGGCCCCGTCAATTTCCTCTTTTAATTTTTCGAACTTGTCGAGCTCATCGTTTCCTATCGTAAATTTCATCTCAGTGAGCCTGTCAAAAAGGCCCAGTTTTAATATCTGGGAAATGGCCACTCCCTTTTTTATTATCTCGCTTACCCTGTTGTGCAGGTAGAGAATGGTTTCCATCATAAGGAACTGTTTTTTCAGCGGCACATAGGTATCTATCGGATTAAATGCTGCCTGCTGTAGAAAACCCAGCCTGATTGCCCTTCCTGTTTCAAGTATAAGTTTCTGATCATCCGCAAGTATGTCGCTTCCTACAAGTTTTACTATTTCTGTAAGCCTTCCCTCTTCCTGCAATATCTTCAACAGTTCAGCACGGTATTTCATAAAATCAGGATTTACATTCTCCTCATACCAGCTGCTCAACTGGGATACATATTCACTGTAGCTTGATAGCCAGTTAATTGCGGGATAATGCCTGGAATACGCCAGCTGTCTGTCAAGGCCCCAGAAACATCTTATAAACCTTCTAGTGTTCTGTGTTACCGGCTCGGAAAAATCCCCTCCCTGAGGGGAAACTGCTCCTATGATTGATACAGACCCAGTTAAACCGCACAGGCTTTTTACTTTTCCCGCCCGCTCATAAAACTCTGATAATCTGCTGGAAAGGTATGACGGGAATCCTTCTTCCGCAGGCATTTCCTCGAGCCTTCCTGAGATTTCCCTCAGGGCTTCCGCCCATCTTGAAGTGGAATCTGCCATTACGGCAATATTATATCCCATATCTCTGTAGTATTCCGCAAGGGTAATACCTGTATATATGGAAGCTTCCCTGGCTGCAACCGGCATGTTGGATGTATTCGCAATCAGGATTGTCCTCTCCATAAGGGGTCTTCCCGTATTCGGGTCAACCAGCTTTGGAAAGTCCTCAAGTACTTCCGTCATTTCATTTCCCCGTTCTCCACAGCCAATATACACTATGATGTCAGCATTTGACCACTTGGCAAGCTGATGCTGGGTCATGGTTTTCCCTGTTCCGAAACTTCCGGGAATTGCTGCAGCCCCGCCTTTTCCAATGGGGAAAAACGTATCAATTACCCTCTGGCCTGTTATCAGGGGTTCATTGATGGGCATCTTGGATATATAGGGACGGGGCTTCCTTACAGGCCATTCCTGCAGCATTTTTATTTCCTTTATGTTGTTTTCCCCTGCATTATTATTTCCTTTATTTTCGACCGGGTCTTTACCTCTAACTATTACTCGTATCAGGACATCGTCTATGGTATAGTTCCCGTCTTTTACGGCATCAACCACAAGTCCGTTAATTCCGGGCGGAACCATTATTTTATGGGTAACTATAGGCGTTTCGGGAACTTCCGCTATTATCATTCCTTCATGTACGGTATCACCTGATTTGACCAGCATGCGCACCGGCCATTTTTTAGTTCTGTCCAGCGGGTCCACGTCTACACCCAGGGTTATGAAATCTCCCGTTTCCCTCTGAATAACCGACAGAGGGCGCTCTATCCCATCAAAAATATTGCCAATTATTCCGGGAGCAAGCTGAACTGACAAAGGCTTACCGGTAGGAATTACAGGCTCTCCGATTTTTAAGCCTGTCGTAACTTCATATACCTGGATAACCGTCATATCTCCTTCAATACCTATTACTTCTCCAATCAGTTTCTTATTTCCGACCCGCACGGTTTCATGCATTTTCAGATTCAAATTACCCCGTGCTTTTACTACGGGTCCGTTGATTCTGCATATTACACATTGATTTTGACTCAACTGCTTTCACCTGCCCTAATAACCGGATTGAAAAATCCGAATAAAATAAATACATACGTCAGCCTGGTCTCTTTACCGTAAATGTCATTATAAATTCTTCTCTTTTTACATCCAGCTTCTTTTGCAGAGTATTATCAACTATAAACTCATCTGATACATTTAATACCCTGCATCCGCCTATGATATCTTCGGCAGTTGCCTCAAAGTGGATTTCGCCGGGAAAATCCTTTTTTAAATTTTCCAGCTCTCTCAAGAACCTCTTCATGTCATTCTCTCCAAGGTAAACGATCAATTGTCCTTTACCGGCTGCACTTACGGATTTCCTTATCTCATCAAGAAGGAAATCCCGGTACTCATCTTTATGAACAAAATCTTCAAGCATCTTTCTTACTTCGGAAAACAAACTGTTAATTATTTCTTCCCTTGCATCAATTATAAGCTGCTTGCTTTCAATAACTGCCTTTGATATGACAATATTTTTTTCCTTTTCTGCCTGGGCTGTCTCTTTTTTTAATATCTCATCAGCCTTACGTATAAACTCTTTCTTTTTGAATTCAATCATACGTTCAATTTCATTTTTCGTATCTGTTAAAATCTTATCTCTTTCCGAAGCGGCATCATTTAATATCACCGTATTAAAATGAACCAGCTTTTCTTCCAAATCTTTCATTGTCTTCAACCTCTTCTCTTATATCTTAAGGCCTATTGCTTCCTTTACATACCTTGTAATGGAATCTGCCGGCCTGCTTGTACCGTGCCTGTCAGGTATTTCGATGATAAGGTGGGACTTGACGTTAAGCTTGATATATTTGATATAATCCGGTATTAGCTTTGCCAGTTTTTCAGTTATTAAAATTATGGCAATGCTCTCGTCCTCCAATGCCTTCTCAAGAGCAGCACGAACTTCATCCTCCTCATGCACCACAACACCTGCTACGCCGGCCAGCATCATTCCGGTCTGAGTGTCAATATTATCACTAATTAAAAACATTCTCATGACTATCCATTCCCACTTCTATTTATTTACTTCTGTGCCTAGTTCTTTATCTTGCCTTAACACTATACTATTACACTTAATTTTTACAGTCTACCCAGTATTAATATAGATACAATAAGACCGTATATGGCAATACCTTCTGCCAGTCCTACGAATATAAGAGTCTTACCCAGTAGACCCGAATCTTCGCTGATAGCTCCAAGAGCTGCCGAACTTGAAATCGCAACCGCAATTCCTGCACCTATTGTTGCAAGTCCTGTCGACAGAGCTGCTGCAAGAAGGCCAAGCCCGTTTACTTCACCGGAAACCGCCACTTCCTCACCTTGTGCAGAAGCCGCGTTTGAAATCATTAATACTGTCACAAAAATCAGGAGACTGAAAATGCTAACAATGTTTATTCCCAGTACTTTTTTGGCATTTTTACCGGATACGCCTCTTTTGATGCAAAAAATCCCCAGTGAAATAATTGAAAGAACCAAAAAAATCGTAACTATCAGTACAAACTCCATAATTTATAATCCTCCTCGTATAGCGTATATTATTTGTATTAAATAACTTTATTCATTTATATTTATAAAATTATATACAGCTGTATATGTTTTTATATGTTATGCATTATTTAAGCTTCGGAATAAGCTTTATAATTTTAAAATAAATCAGGTATTTGCGGGACTGTTTGCAAGGTTATGCCTTTTCAGCGGCTTATAGGGTCTGCCGTCCCCTGAAAAGAACCTGTTGAACAGCTCATAGTATTCCAGCCTAAGAGCCTGTATCCCTACTATAAGGCCTTCAAGGCCTATTATCAGGATATTTCCGACAATTATTTCAATGATACTCCCAACCCCTCCAGTCATCTGGGAAAGTATCAGGAATGCCATAAACAAGCCTGCGTGGTTAAGGGTAAAAGCACTTAACCTGATGAATGATATTGTATTGCTTAAATAAGATAATACTGTATCAAACATCTCAAAAAAGGCCTCCACAAAAAAGGTTCCCTTTTCTTTCGGGAGGAATTTCCTCTTGTGCAGGTAATTTTCAATGGGTTCCTTGAAAAACATAACAAGCAATGAAATAACGGGAATAGTGATAAAAACAGCCGGCGAAACAGGCAGTTTGTTGTTCTTATATATAAACAGGACTGCAATGATTATGCTCCAGTAAAACGCAAATCCCGCAATACCGTTTTTATCAACCAAAATTCTTGCAATATCTCTGTTCTTTATTCCGTTAACAATGTTTAATATCATTGCGGATGTAAGAAGTAAAACGCCCACAACAATACCTGTAATTAACATGGTATTAATATTGTCCATTGGCCTTATCCATAAGGCATCTATCCATTCTTCAAATCCAAAGACACTTCCGTAAATAAAACCAAAAATTACTGACGATATTCCCGCTCCTGTAATGGCTCCCCCGAGGGATACCTTTCTCTTCATAAGCAGTAATCCAATTAAAAAAATAACCAGTCCCTGTCCCACGTCTCCGAACATAATGCCAAACATTAAAAAATATGTGACGGCCACAAAAGGTGTGGGATCTATTTCATTATACGCAGGAAGCCCGTACATCCGGACAAAGGTTTCGAAGGGTTTAAACAAGGGGTTATTTTTTAGTTCCGTCGGCGGTTTTAAGGATTTTAACATATCCGGTTCTTCAAGTATATACATTATTTTCTTGTCAGAATCAAGTATGGGTTTTAATGCATTGAACTCTTTTTCCGGGATCCATCCTGTTATGTAGAATGATTCCCTGGTGCATGCTGCATGCTTTCTTATCTCAGATAATAAATTAATCTGGGTTGCGGCGGCGTAAAAAGTTGTAATCTTATCCCTGACTGATTTTGAAAACACTTTTATATTCTCTTCCAGTTTCCTTTGTTCATTTTGCAGTTCATAGAGCTTATCTTTTAATTGTATTAAAACCTCGGAAGGTGTCCCTCTGAATTCTGATGGCAGCCACTCTCTTTCAAAATATAAAGATGAAAAAATGCTGTCAACTTTCTCGCTGTATACCCTCGGTGTGAAATATATCAGCCAGGTGTAATCATCATCGTGGGAAATAGTATACACTATGGCTTCAAGGTCATCAATATACAATTGAAGTTGCTTATATGATTTATTAGGCATTTTCCCAAACCTGAATTTTATAAACTCAAAATTGAAGAAGCTCTCCAAATCCACGTCAATCCCATTCAACAGTTCTATCTGCTTCTGCATATGAAAATACCTGTTAATATCATCCTGGTACTTCTTTTTAAGTTCCTCGTGTTCTTTAATTGCCATTTCAATGGCCGATATTTCGTTTTCCAGTTGGGAAGCGGTATAATGCAGATTGCAGTTTATAGGCAAATTCAAATCCCTCTTCTTAATTCCCACATATTCCGCAATATCCATAACCCGTTTCATCAAATCACGGTGCATTTCCTCATCAGTAAAACGGGTCAAGCCTTTAACATTTTCAAGCTTGCTCATTGCATCCACCAGCTCGATCCCGCTATTTACCACATGATTTAATGCAAATTCTTCAAAATAGTCTTTTCGACCTACAATACTTATAAATTTCATTTTTAAAATAGCCAAATTTATCACCTCACCTGTTAACACCAATAAGATATCTTTTAATCTCATCCTTTGGTAAACTATACCGTATTCCTTCAATGACCGTTATAATATTTTTTATATCTATTTCTTTTAAATGGATATAGGCTATGCTGGCACCTATATTCATCTGGCTTCCTTTTAAAAGCTTTTTATAAAATTTATACATAAAATTCATGGTATTGGTTTCCCACATGTTTTCTTCATCCGGTTTGAATATTTTACCATAGTATGTCTTGCTCACCAATTCCTTAAACTCGGAAACATCATAACTTTCCGCTAAACGAACCAGCTCCGGTTTTCTCAAATAGCACCAGTACGGTATAACATAATTTAAGGTTAATTCTTTCGGGAGATTAAACAATTTTTTGCACCTGTATATCAGCATTATATTTAGCAGGTCTATTTCAATGCCAAAAACCTTATCGGCGATTTTCCTGTCTTTTCCCGAAAGAAGCTTATCCTTTAATCTTATTACGGAAGTAAAAAAATAATAATCCAGCGCCATTTCCATATCAAAAATATTACCCTGATACTTATTGTCTGCAAAAAATGACAATGCTTTATAGTATTTTGAGCCCTTCAGATTATGAATCAGTTCATCGATACTCTTTGAGCTTATAAGCTTGTTATAATCCAACGTGCTATACCTCTCAAGGAAAGTCATCGTTCCTTCCCTTAACTGTGTTTTTCTCCCGGTATATATAAGGCTTAAGAGCATACTTAAGTCTTCAATTTCACGTCTCATGAAGAATGCAACCTTAATAAACTCAGCGGCATTTCCCCTGATAAAGTAGAGAATTTTAACGAAGTCATCGTATAATGACTTCATAAACAGTACTTCCAGGTCGCCCCTATGAACGTCATTCTCATTTATTTCAGAAAGTAATTCACTATAAACTGTATTTTTCTTCAAATACGAGGCCACTTCAGGTACATTCTTCCTTTCAAGCAAACTCTTGTAATCTTCACTTGTAAGAAGCTTCCCATACAAGGCTCTTGCCTTTGTACCAGCCGATATATAATCCAAACCTGCAAAAGGCATCCAATCACCTTCTAACTCCTATCTCCGTTCCCGCTACTGTTTCCAGGACACTCAGTTTTTAATTACTTCCGTGTATAATATCACTAAATATTTCCTTTACCAGCATGTCTTTTCTCCTGCTAAACTCGTTTTTTAGTGCAAAAACTTTATTCCGAGCTTCCATTATTATTTTCTCGGATTCCTGTCCCGCCTCTCTTTTCTTTTCTGCCTTAATCTTATCAATCTTATTTCTCAGGGAATCATTTATCTCCTTACTTATCCGGGAAATTTCCTTTTCTGCTTCGATTAAGGCCAGCTTACGGCTTTCCACACCTTCTCTTACTATTTGCTGAGCCCTGTATTCACTTTCTATTACTTTTCTTATAATGTTCTCCATATACTAAGCTCATGTCCTTTCATCATGTTATTTTTCTGCATAATAGCACTTATGGCCATATTCACGGCCATGTTCATAATAATATATATCACAGTATTCATCACTTATAACATATATAACATGACATATACAATATGCACTATATATTTCAAATAAAATAGAATAATAAAATATTAGCGGTACTAATTTTTAAATTTATACCACAACTAAATTTTGTAATCAATATTAATTTAATACTATCCTTTATTATTTTTTTATATGGCAAATAAAAAAAATATTATATGCCCAATGTTTTATGCATTTTTTCCGTAAAGCGCCCAAATGCATAATATTTCACATTGGACATATAATATTCTTATATATCCCGGGTTATGATTACTTATAAATCACTAATGGTTTTTGCTGTTGTTAATCAATTAACAGCCTTATTTTTAATCTTTATATCCATACCCATAACCAGGGAATATACCTGGGAAGAAAATGATGATGATTATGATGATTACAAGCAACCATACTAAAGTATTAAAACCGTAAAAAGGATATCCGCCTCTTTCCTCAGTCATGGGACTGACCTCCTTTCCGTTGGAATTTTATATGCCGTCCTTCTTTATTTTGCCGGTTTTGAGCTGTAGCGGCTGGAAATATGAAACTTTGATTTAAGCTTTATTCCATTTAGCAATCTACTTTATATTATTCAACTCTATATGGATTTGTTACAATACAAACAATTGCATTCTCACAGGTATGGTGCTTAGATAGGAACAGGTATTTAGATAAAAACAGAAAAGCCGGGCATGAAAACCCGGCATTTCGAGATAATAGAGGATATTTGATCAGGCAAAAAGTATCAGGCTGACTGCCATCAAAGCCATGCCTCCCATAAGCCCTAAGATGGCAAGATGGTGCTGTCCGTATTCCTCAGCGGAAGGCAGGAGTTCATCGAAGGAAATATATACCATTATTCCCGCCACAACTGCAAACAAAATACCCAGGACTATATCGTTTAAAAAAGAACTCAATATGAAAAACCCCAATATGGCTCCCAAAGGTTCGGCAAGCCCGGAAAACAGCGCATATAAAAAGGCTTTTTTCTTGCTTCCTGTAACACAATAAATTGGTATTGATACCGCCATACCTTCCGGTATATTATGTATGGCTATGGCTACCGCTATAACAATTCCAAGGGAAGCCTGAGAAAAAGCAGAAGTGAAAGCGGCAAGCCCTTCAGGGAAGTTGTGTATTGCTATTACCAGTGCTGTAAACAAACCAGTCCTTAAAAGCTTCTCATTGCTTGTGCTATTATTTATACCGCAAACGTTCCGACCGGTTTCCTCAATTTCTTCTACTTTATGGGATTCATGGGGGTTACTCTCGCTTGGTATAACATTATCAATAATGGCAATGAAGATAACTCCCCCAAAAAAGGCTGCAAGCGCTGACCATAGTCCCCTGTGCTGCCCCAAGTTTTGTGTCAAGATTAAATTAGCCTCCGGCAGCATTTCCATGAAAGAAATATAAATCATAACACCCGCTGAGAATCCCAGGATTACGGATAGGAATTTTGTATTGGTTCTTTTTGAAAATACGGTTATCAGCCCTCCGATTCCCGTTGACAAACCAGCTAGTAGTGTTAATCCGAAAGAGAACAATATATTTTCAAGGCTCATATCTATACCAACGTTTCCCATTGCATATTCCCCCAAAATTTCAAATTATAAGGCACGAAAAAATTATCATATATTATACAATACAATTATATAATATATGATAATACCCATTATTACAATAATTACAACTTTAAATAATATGCCATAAGCTCATTGAAATCATAGTTGGATTTAAGCCTTATAGCCTTATATCCCTTTGCCCGTACTTCTCCATTTTTTCCAGTGAATCAAGGAGAAAACTTTTCAGCTGCTGGTTTTCAAGCTTGCCAAGATAATTCTTTATTGCCTGTTCACCCGCTTTTCTGGTTTCTTCCGAGGCATAGTCAAGTAAGTATTCCTTTAATGTTATTATTGCATTTGGCATGCAGAAATTGTGTACAAAACTGGACTTTGCAATATGCATGAAGTCATCTCCTGTCCTGCCTGCCCTGTAGCATGCAGTGCAGAAAGAAGGTATATCTCCCATTTCACAGGTTTCTCTTACAACATCATCAAGAGACCTGCTGTCCCCGATTTGGAACTGCTCTTTTTCAGGCAACATGTTTGCAGTTGACTTTTTGTATCCGCCTACTCCTATCCTGGTTCCCGCGTCTATCTGAGACACTCCGACTTTTATTACTTCCCTTCTCACTTCCGGCTTTTCTCTTGCAGTCAGTATCAAGCCGGTATAGGGTACAGACAGTCTCAATATTGCAACAAGTTTTTTAAAATCCTCGTCACTTACCGCATACTTTGGGTTCGAAGCATACGGCGTACCAATGGCAGGTTCTATTCTGGGAAACGATATGGTATGAGGTCCGACACCGTTATACTTTTCCTCCAGATGTATTGCATGATAAAGCAGCCCCATGGCTTCAAATCTCCAGTCGTAGAGGCCAAATAATGCCCCAATGGCCACATCATCTATTCCCACATCCTGTGCCCTGTCCTGAGCATACAGTCTCCACCTGTAATTGCCCTTAACGGTATTGGCCGGATGCATTTCCTTGTAAGTCTGATGATGGTAAGTTTCCTGGAAAACCTGGAATGTACCTATTCCCACTTCTTTCAGTTTTTTAAGTTCATCCCTGGAGAGAGGCGCGCAATTTATGTTCGCTCTCCTAATTTCCCCATTCTTTGATTTGACACTGTAAACCTTCCGGATGCTTTCACAAATAAAATCTATATTTGTTTCGGGTGATTCCCCGTATACAAGGACGGTTCTTTTCTGTCCCTCGTCAATCATCACCCTTACTTCTTCTTCAATCTCATCCATTGTAAGGGTTTTTCTTACTATCATTCCGTTTTCGCTTCTAAAACCGCAGTACTTGCAGTTGTTTGCACACTTGTTGCTGATATACAGAGGTGCAAAGAAAACTATCCTGTCTCCGTATACTTCTCTTTTTAACTTGTTTGCAAGCTCATACATTTCCTCTATGGTATCCCTGTCCTTATTTTGAATCAGGATTGCCATCTCTTCAGGTTCAAGCCTGACTTTATGCGACGCCTTTTCAAGTACGTTCCTTACATCCGCCCGTGACGGATTTTCCCATTTGTTCAGCTGTTCCCATATTTTATCGTCGTCAATAAAATCCTTTTCCATTGAATCATACTCTTCAAAATCTTTTTTATACTTTTCCAAAAAATTCATTAATTATTCGCCCCCATAGTTTTTTAATGGATTTACTATTTAATTCCAGCTAATTAAAAAGCCCTTTCCCGGGGACAGAAGAACCCCCAAAAGGGCTTAGATTACTCATTTAACAGCTACCAATGTCAATATATAGGCAGCACCATCAAGTTAAATTTGCTCTTCCTCTGTCTCAGGATACTCCTCAACATCAGAATTTCTTATAATTTTCTTTATTCAATTTTTCAACCCTTCTTATTTTACATCTTTCTTATTTAATCACTTTCTTAATTCTTAATATACTTCTTAACAGTGCATTTCTTAACTTAATATAATAATACCACTTTATCTTCTCAAATATCAACTTTTTAAATTTTTATATGTTTTTGGCCCATATATTCAGCATTATTCAGCATTATTAATATTACATTTATATTTGTAATATTACTTCACTTGACTGCAATTTATGTTATAATTGTAAACAGCATATTTTTCCCAGAGAACGCAGTTTCACTCGCAATGCGCGGAATACCGGGAATAAACAGTGATACAAGAAAATTAATACTGGAAACGGCCAGGCAGATGGGTTATGAATATAAGAAAAAACATCTGATACAGCGCCTTTAAAATATGTGTGCCTTTTGCTTTCCAATGCCCTTATGAACACAGGCGGATTTCATGATCATGTTCAATTCGGCATTGAAAGCGAAACCAGGAAAAATAACCTGAATTTAATAATCTCCTATTATGATGGAAACAGCGATAATTTTGAAATACCGCCATGCATAAAAGAGGGCATTGTTTCAGGAATAATAGTTATAAGGCATATACCAAGGGAAACCCTTGAATCAATTATCAGCATTAACCTGCCGGTAATTGTAATCGAGGAATACTTTGATGATTTTAACCTTGATTACGTACTTGCTGATAATATATACGGTGCGTATTCGGCAGTAGATTATCTCATAAAAAAAGGACATACGGAAATAGGATTTATAGGTGACATTAACCGGGTATCAAGTTTTTACGACAGGTATCTCGGATATTTTAAGGCAATGGAAAAGCACAAGCTGGCTGTAAATAAAAATTTCATACTTACCAATCAAACAGGCTGCTACTCTCGGGACGCGTAAGCGTCAAAATGCTTGCAAATGACCTCAGCAACCGCTCTGCCTTACCAACGGCGTTTTTTTGCTGCAATGATCTGTAGTCATTTGCTGCATACAAGGCACTGAAATCACTTAATATAAATGTACCCGGAGATACATCAATAGTTAGATTTGATGATATGGAATCCGCAACCGCCGTATTTCCTGCCCTTACCACTTTGAGGGTGGATAAAGAATATATGGGAAGAAAGGCCGTACAGAAATTAATGGAAATACTTCAATCCACAGGGCTGCCCTGTGAGAAGAGCCTGATATCAACAAGGCTAATTGAAAGGGAGTCAGTTAAAAAATTTAACATGAGACAGTATAACTCAGCATTAAAATTAACAGAAAGGAGATTTGATATTGTATGGGTTACATAGAAAAATATTCCAGAAAGTATCAGGTTACCACTAACGATGTGGATTTTACCAAGAAAATGAAGCTAAGCGCCGCCCTGAATTATTTTCAGGAAGTATCGGAATTGCACACGGAGGAGCTTGGTATAGGTTTTAACACTTTGGAGAAAGAACTGGGTATAGCATGGGTTTTAGCTCGGATAAAGATTGACATGGTTAAATACCCCCTGTGGAACGATGAAATTATCGTGGAAACATGGCACCAAATTCCGAAAAAATATGAATTTGAAAGGGATTATTACATCAGGGATCTGGATGGGAATATACTTGTAAAGGCTTCTTCCCTATGGGTAATAGTTGACATTAAGACAAGAAGATTAATGAAATCTGAAATAATTAAAATAGAATATCCAAGCATTTTTGAGGAAAGGGCAACAGATTTCCGTTTCAGCAAAATAAGGCCTGCAGGAAATGCTGAGAAAGTCTATGACAGGGTTATAGGCTGCAGCGATATCGACATGAACTACCACGTGAATAATTCAAAATATCTTGATTTTATTTTTGATTGTTTTGACATGGAAGTGCTTAAAAATTATTACGCGAAATCAGCAGAAATCCATTATAATAATGAAACCTTCACAGGGGATATAATAACCATGTATAAATACACGGACGAAGTAAAGTCAGGGAAAATATATGTAGAAGGAACCAATGCAAAGAAGGGTGTTAGGGTTTTTATTTCGCAGATTGAGTTTTCACCAAATTACATAGAGTAACAAGAGCTCGGTATTAAAAAAACTATTTACATCTTTACTAAAAAGTGCTATTATTATGTATAATTATTCATAATAATGCATAATTAAATGTTTTTTAATAACTGAAGGGAGATGGAATCTTGCTAAGAATGGTAGTTACATGGTATATAATATATAATAAATAAATAACTCAACATAGACATAATATAAACATAGCATTAAAGGTACATTATTAGATTTAACAAAAAAGCATAGATTTTCAGCTGAATTTTTGTATTAATTTACGCAGAACTATATCTAATTATAGGGGGGGATTATTATATGTCAAACACACCAGAAAAAGAAAGAAGTTTTGCAGGTATATACCAGTTATCTCTTCGAAGCATTTTGATAGGAGCTGCAGGTTCCGCTATTATAACGGCAAGTTCAATGTATGTGGCTCTTAGGATGAGTGCGCTGCCGTGGCCTACCATTTTTGTTGCCGTTCTTTCAATGGCCTTGTTAAAAGCCTTAGGGAAAACAACATTTAATGAAATAAATATTACTCAAACTAACATGTCATCAGGTGCAATGATAGCGGGAGGACTTGCTTTTACTCTGCCTGGTTTGTGGATAACGGGTATTTCCAGCGGAAAAGATATGTTTGCTCAGTATTTCTGGAAAGTACTGGCCATATCCGTAGCAGGCATGCTTTTAGGTACTGTACTTACATGGCTTCTAAGGCCAAGGTTCATCGAGGTTGAAGCCCTTCCCTATCCCATTGGCATAGCAGCCGCTGAAACAATTAAGGTTGGTGACGAAGGCGGCAAGAAATCTGCCGTATTGTTTTCATCAATGGGATTTTCAGCCCTGTTCGCCTATCTAAGGGACGGGCTTGGAATAATCCCGCAAGCAATCATATCAAAGTGGCTTTATGCCAGAAACTTTTATGTAGGTATATGGGTTTCGCCCCTTGCAGTGGGAACCGGCTATTTGATTGGTCCTCTTTTTACCGGAGTATGGTTCCTTGGTTCTGTTTTATCCTACCTGTTGATAATCCCGTTGGGAACAGCGTTAAATATATTCCCCTCGGTTGATGAGGCGGTAGCATTTAAAAACACGGCAGGTATAGGACTAATGGTCGGAACGGGAGTTGGAATTCTTATTTCCTACATAATAAACAGTATTAACTCCATATTGAAAAAGAGAAGCAGTAAAAACAGCAATATTTCCGGTAGCACCGGTAAATCATCGGGTAATACGGCACGCGTATTGATCATATTGTCTGTTGTTGCTTCATTTATATTATCCGTAGCCTGCGGTTTATCAGTTATTGCATCAGTACTTCTTATGATAGGAGTTTTCATTACCTCTGCAATGGCTGCAACAATTACGGGGCAAACCGGTATTAATCCGATGGAGATATTCGGAATAATAGTCCTGCTTGCCATAAGAATATTTGTTGATGTGGATGCTACAGGTGCATTTTTCATCGCAGCTTGCGTTGCCGTAGCATGCGGATATGCCGGAGACATGCTTAATGACTACAAGACCGGTTACGAACTGGGAAGCAATCCTGTGGCACAATTAATAGCCCAGGCAGTTGGAGGCTTGGTGGGAGCTATAGTGGCACCCGTTTCAATGTTTGCAATTATCAATCAGTTTGGCGGCGTCGGGGCAGACAAGGGCCTGCCTGCTGCACAGGCATATGCTGTAAGCCAGATGGTTAACGGAATCGGTAATCCCACGGTATTCTGGGCGGCTTTAGCAATAGGTGCTATCCTCTACTTGCTAAAAGTTCCCGTAATGACACTTGGTATAGGAATGTACCTTTCATTTGAAATATCATCGGTTGTCTTCCTTGGTGGGCTTATCCGCTTAATCCTTGATAAAGTAAAACCCGGTTCAGAACAAAACGGTAATATTACTGCTTCAGGATTCCTGGGCGGAGAAGGTATCACCGGAGTTGCCATAGCAATTATAAGAATGATTACCGGAGGTTAATGTATATCGAGTTAATGTATTGACAAGGAAACAGACTGGGAAGGTGATTTAATTGAAAATAGTAATCGGAATTGACATAGGCGGAAGTACGACAAAAATAATCGGTTTTTACAGGAACAGCAATCAAATATTAAATCCAATGTTGGTAACTGCCAATGACCCTATTTCTTCCGTATACGGGGCATTCGGAAAGTTTCTGAGCCTGAACAAGCTTTCCCTTGATAACATTGAAAGGGTTATGATAACAGGTGTAGGCTCTTCATTTATAAAAGACAGGATTTATAATATCCCGACCGGTAAGGTTGAGGAATTCCTCGCCACCGGCATGGGCGGCTTGTTTTTAACCAAACTTGAAAAGGCCATAATTGTCAGCATGGGCACAGGTACGGCATATGTTCTGGCAGATAATAACCAGGTTAAGCACATGGGCGGAACAGGGGTAGGAGGAGGTACCCTTTTGGGTCTGTCAAACCTTATGCTGAATGTGCGAAGTTTCAATGATTTAATTGAAACCGCCCAGGGCGGAAATCTTGCCAATATTGACCTTACAATAGCTGATATATCAAAAGATGAGAAGGTAGGCATTCTGCCTCCTGAAACAACGGCATCCAATTTCGGTAAAATAAGCGACCTTGCAACCAAAGCTGATATAGCCATGGGTATTATAAACCTGGTTTTCCAGACCATTGGCATGATATCTGTTTTTGCCACACGAATAGACAATATTAAGGATGTGGTATTAACAGGAAATCTGACTAATGTCCCGCAGGCAAAGGATATTTTTAACCAGCTGGAAAATCTTTTTGATGTTAGTTTTCATATGCCTGAGCATGCGGAATATGCAACGGCTTTGGGAGCGGCAATAGTTTATGCCAAAAACCTTACATTCACTGATATAGCTTAATAGCTTAAGATGGCTTTACTTAAAATTAAAATAGCTGAAAAAACATAAAGAGATGTATATGTATAACTTACAATGATATGATGAAATATTAACTCCAATGATATGAAATATAAAATAAGATTAAATACAAAAGATTGAAAATTAAATATGTTATAATATATAACTAATAAATACTTAATATGTATACAACCTATATAGTAAAAAATTAAGGACTGTCAAGCTCCTTTGTCATGCCTGGTTGAATATTCCTCCTCTTTATATGTATATCAACCATTGTAATTAACTTGACAGTCCTTGATTATTTTAATTATAGTTTTAATTTTTGATTAGTTTAATATTTTATTTTTACCTTCCGACCATCTTTCTCCTGTATTTCTCGCTTTCCCAGTTACGTATATAATCCACTTCTTCCTCGGTCATGGATTTAATTGTCAAGCCGCATTGCTTCACCTTATCTATCACGTAAACATATGCAAGCAAGGTTTCCTCAATGGTCAGCGCTTCTTTGTAGTCGACACAGTAAAGCAACTGTCCCGTTTTAGTATCAATATTCAGCTTATTCTTCTCCCCGTCCACGGAAACACTGTCATTAAGGTACACCAACTGGTCGGGATAGAGTTTAATTTCTTCAAAAATATTTTTAGATATATCCTTACCCTTGAAAAAGTTCAGCAGGTAATCTGTTTTGCTTTCATAAGTATATCCTTTACAGCATTCACAACAGCAACAATTTTCGGTATTTTCATCAGCCTGTATTTTTTCTATTTTAATCTCAGGGTAGGACTCTTTTATACCAAGGTACTCCTTGATACGATTGTTAACCTTTGAATGGAGTTCAATACATTTATCCCTGTCATCTGATGTAACTATGAGTCCGTGGTTCTGCATAAAAATAACTTCCGGGAAACTTTCCTTACTGCTTCTTTCCTGAAATGCCTTAATTCCTTCCATTATTTTCAAGGTAAGGAAAAAGCCTGGATTTACATAGGGTATCCATAAAATATTCCACTCATCCTCAGGGAATATCTTTGAAACAAGTTCCCTTCCTTCCTCTGAACAGCATAAAATATTAGCATATACCGGATGGGTATGTATTACATATTTTTTAAGGACGGAATGAAAACCTGCTTCCACTGAAGGCCTTAACTTTTCTATGCCTTCCAGTTCCACCACATTATCCTTTGCAAATTGTACACTGTCTTTTTCGTAGTCAATCCCGGAGTTCAAATCCACATTTTCATGATACTCTTTTATCTTCTTGTAGTTTACAACTACAAACCCCTCTTTGGAAGTAATCTGATTCAATTTAAACCCGGAGGCCTTTACCGCCATTAATTCATCATTGAGCTTGACAGAAGTATTGCCTCCTCCCCCCTGTACGTAATCGGGGCAGTTTCCCACAGCATGGGATATGATTTCAAGATCCTTCAATCCTTCGTTAAACATTTCTTCATCCCTTTCATTTTGCATTTCTTTTGCCGGCACGAATATTTTATCTCTATTTTATCCCTATTTTATCTCTTTAAGAGAACATTTTCTTCGTATTCTCTCACTACATCCAGCCATTCGCTGCCAACAGGAACGTTGTTAATGCTGCAGTACTTGTTCCATACAGCCGCAAACGGCAATGTCTTTAATTCTTCCATTAATGCAAGACGGTTTCCGTAATTGCCTCTTGCTTCTTCTTCCTTTATCAAATCCGTAGGTTCAAGCATAGCAAACATAATAGCCTTGATTATTGACCTGGTTCCTATTACCCATGCGGAAATCCTGTTTATGCTGGCATCAAAGAAATCGAGGGCGAAATAAACCTTATCAAAGGCATTGGCACGTTTTACTTCCTGTGCTACTGCCAGTACATCATCATTCAACAGCACCACATGGTCGCTGTCCCAGCGGACTCCCCTGCTTACATGCAAAAGCAGCTTATCCTTGAATGTTAAAATTGATGATATTTTATCCGCAATTCCTTCAGTGGGATGGAAATGTCCCATATCAAGGCAAAGCATTACATTCCTTGTCATTGCATACCCCATGTAAAACTCATGGGACCCGACAACATAACTCTCGGAACCTATTCCAAACAGCTTGGACTCAACAGCATCGATAAGATATTTAGGATCATATTTTTTCTCAAACAATTCATCCAGGGATTCTTTTAATATTAAACGATAACTCATCCTGTCAGCCGGAATATCTTTCATTCCGTCAGGTATCCAGACATTGTTTACACATGGGCTGTTTAATTCTTTCCCCATTTCAGCGGCAATTTCCCTGCATCTTTTTCCGTGACGGATCCAGAAAGAACGGACATTTTCATCTTTGCTTGAAAGGGTAAAGCCTGAATCAGCCATCTTGTGGGAGAAAAATGTCGGGTTAAAATCAAGTCCTATCCCTTTTTCCTTTGCCCAATCTATCCATTCTTTGAAATGGCTCACATCAATACTGTCCCTTTCAACATGTTTCCCGCCTGTCTCAGCATAAATGGATTGGAGATTTAAACGGTGTTTTCCCGGAATAAGTCTTAAGGCTTTTTCATTATCCTGCCTTAATTTTTCGCCATTCTTGGTC
>Ga0134092_1000506_pt1 | contig 39109 bp, 38 predicted proteins | sample 3_6taG_FD_94454 | JGI IMG/M metagenome (GOLD analysis project Ga0134092, IMG submission 94454) | Switchgrass degrading microbial communities from high solid loading bioreactors in New Hampshire, USA - 3_6_20_6_A3 metaG | ecosystem: Engineered > Bioreactor > Semi-continuous > Anaerobic >... | reverse complement strand
GTAGAAATATTTATTTACACAAAATATAGTAAAATGGTAGTATGGTAGAAGATGTCTTTGAAAACAGAGCACTTCTCCAAGTGCTTTTTCTTTTTCCTCCATTTTGATTCTACTATACCTACTAAAAGTATAAATCAAAAGGAGGTTTTTTTATGTTCAAAAAAGCTATAAATATTGACACTTCTGGGGTTTTATTATAACATAGGTTCTAAATATTCACACTGTTATATAATTATAATAACTAGCATAATTTTTAGGTGGAGGATAACGGAAATGTATGGAATCAACAAATATATTTTAGATCAAATAAGAAATGACTACTCGGAACATTTGTCAGATTTCCCTTATAAAATTGATTGTTCCATGGGTTCTAACCCCTATGGTGCTTGGCCGGGACTTGAATTACCTAAAGAACTTTTTACCAGTATCGCCCAGTATCCCGAATCTGATTCTGAACTAAAACAGGCCATTGCTGCCTATTATTCTAAAGATGTTAATTTGACCGAAAACAATATTACCTTAACCTGCGGGTCCATTGGAGCAATGTTGGCTCTAAACAGAATGGTATTAAAGGAAGGAAAAATCATATTAGGCATTGCACCCCAATTTACCGCCGTAGTTGATGATTTTGTAACTTATGGCTGCAAGTATAACCCTGTATATTTAAGAAAAGAAGATAACTACAGATTTAACTTAGACAACTTTTTAAGAGAATTGTCCAAACATCATACTGCTTATATCTATATTGATAACCCTAATAATCCAACCGGCCAAATTATACCTATTGAAGAAATAGAAGAAATAATTAAAGAAGCCAAAGCACGTAATAGTTTCGTTGTTATAGACGAAGCTTATGGCGACTACATGGATAATGTTAATTCAGCTATTAAACTAATTGAAAAATACGATAACCTGGCAACAGTCCGCACTTTTTCCAAAGGTTTCGGAGCAGCGGGAATTAGGCTGGGCTATATTATTGCCCAAGAAAATATTATTAATTTGGTTAACAAAGTTAATGTTCCTTTTTCCAAAAACAGTATTGCAGAATACATCGCTTTGAGACTATTAGAAAGTGACTGGATTCCTCAAACCAAGAAACGTGTTTATGAAGCGAAAAAAATTTTACTTAACGGTCTAACAAAGATAAAAATAGCTCATACCGCCTACACTGTTCCTATTTCACTGCTCTACTATGATGATGAAGAAATAGATCTATCAAAAGTATTAGAAAAAACAGGAGTAAGAGCAATAACTTGTGCCGGTTACGAAGGATTAGATCAAAATAGCGTTAGGTTAAACATTCACGAAAATATGGATCTTTTAATGGAATGCTTACACAATGCTGAAAAATTATTAAGCTAAGAAAACTTTTAATATTTTTTTAGGGGGAAGATTATGAGAGAAAGAGTTAATTGGATAACAGTTTTAAAATACGCCGGAGCTTTTGTAGCATTCATGATTGGATCAGGTTTCGCAACAGGACAGGAAGTAATGCAATTTTTTACGGCATATGGTATTTGGAGTATCGGTGGAATCTTTATCAGCATGTTTTTATTTGCTTGGAGCGGTTCTATAATAATGAAATATGGTTTTGAAAATAGATTTAACGATAATTTTAATTCTTTTCACTATTTTTGTGGTCGAATTTTGGGCACCTTTTTAGAATATTTTATCCCTGTTTTCTTATTTGCAGTTGTTGTTGTAATGATTTCAGGTTCCGGTGCAACCATGAATCAATATTTCGGTTTACCCCATTATGTTGGGGCAGGAATTATGACCATTTTAGTTATGGTAACTAATATGTTTGGCTTAAAAAGACTTGTTGATATTATTGGTAGTCTAGGACCTATAACAATCATCTTTACTATTTTAATTGCAATTGGAGCCTTAATTAAAAACCCCGGAGGATTAGCGAATGTTTCGCAAGCAATGGCCCAATTAGGAGAATTGCCAAGGGCAACCAGTTCAAGTAATGCTTGGTGGCTTGCCGGAACTTTGTATGTAGCATATAACGTAACAGGTTCAATCCCCTTTTTAAATGAAATGGGTAAAAGGGCAAACTCCTCCAAAGAAGCCGTCCTCGGTGCTATATTGGGTGCAGTTGCTTTAATGACAGCCGGCCTTTTGCTAAACCTTGCTTTACTGGCCTATATTGGGGATATTGCAGAACTTTCTATTCCTAATCTACATTTTGCTGAATTGATCACACCTGTATTCGGAATGATATTTTCACTAATACTCCTTGGTGAAATATTCAGTACTGCTGCTCCAATGTTATGGGTTTCAGCAGATAAAATAGGAAAAGAAGGAACAATGCGAAATAAAATTGCTATTGTTGTCTTATCCATTTTTGCCTTTTTCGGCGGCCAATTACCCTTTGGAATGCTAATTGGTACAGTTTACCCTTATACAGGTTACCTTGGAATTATAGTGCTTGCAACAATTACTATTAAATTTCTCATTGATAGAAAACGAAGAATCAATTAAATTAGCTATATACCTTAAACCCCAGAGGATGAATCCTCTGGGGCATTTTGTTTTTGTAATGTCATCGATCTCCGGGGGTTTTTGCGCTATTGGGGGTCGACGACATTTTGTTATTTGAGTAATTTTTGATGATATATAACCTTATGAAACATTATACCATGGATATTCCCACTACCACGAATTTTTAAACATTTAATATTTTATCTATGCCTAATCCATTTGTTTTCTTATAATCAACAACTATTTCTTCATCCCCAACTTTAATTAAAGGTTTGCTGATATTATTCTTATCTATATAAATTATTGTTCCAATCTTACCGTTATTTAATAAGACTTTACATCCTGTATAAAAATCCAACATTTTCTGAACAAAAGTAAAAATTATTTCCGGCTCTAATTGATCTAAACTTTTTACCATTTCGTCCAAAGCTTGAAGGGGGGATACCCTGTTCTTATAAACTCTATTGGAAGTCATAGCATGATAAACATCAGCTACGGCAATGATTTTCGCGTAAGGATGGATTTCGTTACCTTTTATACCTAAAGGATACCCTGAGCCATCCTCCCTCTCATGATGTTGTAATACGGCTAACCTAATATTGCTATCATAATTTGAAAGTATCTTATATCCTTCTATTGTGTGTTTCTTCATTATCTCAAACTCTACCCTGTTTAATTTATCCGCTTTATTTAAAATGGCCAGAGGTATTTTGCTCTTGCCAATATCATGTAAGATTCCGGCTAAAGTAATGTCCAAAACATTTTTATCCTGATAACCTAACCATTTAGCAATGTACATAGAAATAACCCCTATATTAACTGTATGCTGAAAAGTATACTCATCATGAGATTGTAATTGTATTAAAAGCCTGGCAGCATTTTTTTCGCGATTTGCCTCCTTAATAAAGGGGTCCACAATCTCCATTACTTCTTTCTTTTCTATAGGTTGTCCTCTGGCAGCTTTCAACATCAAAACTCTGCTTGCTTTTGTTGCTTTTTCATAAACTTTAGAAAAATCCAGTGTAACAACCCTCTTCCGAGTCTTTTTAAGTCTTAGAATATGATTTTCAGTTAGTCTAATACCTGCAGGCGCAAGTAGAAGACCTTGCTCTAAAAAGATATCATGGGCTAAAACATCCCCCGGCATTAATTTTTCTATTTCCACCTCTTTTGTATAGCAACTAAGATCAATCGGTGACACTTCCTTCCCCCCTTCTATTAATCAAGTGTAGACATACAAAATATTTTTATTATTATTCTAGATTTCATTGCTACATATTGTATGATTTCTCTTTATATTACCAAATACCTCCTAATTGTTATAAATGTTTCTTAATATTATAAACTTAGACAACAGTAAAATGTTTTCTAGACAATTTGTTAACAAATGTAAAGAGGGTTTCGACAAAATACGGCGAATAACTATTTAAAACACCATAAGTTACATATATTAGGAGGTCCCATGAAAAAATATGTAATTCTTACCATAACCCTTTTTACTATGTTAATATTCGTTCCAACTGTCTTCGCCTTGGAACAATCTGAAGAAATTACTGTAACTATAGATGGTTTAAAGGAAAACTTTGATGTCCCGCCTATAATCAAAAACGGGCGCACTTTAGTGCCTTTTCGTGCATTGGCAGAATCCCTTAATATAAAGGTAGAATGGGATGATGAAAAACAGATTATAACTGCCACTAAAGAAAATCATGTAGTACAGTTACAAATCGGTAATACCCAAGCCTTTATCAACCAAATACCCACAGAGTTGGATGTACCTCCCGTTATTTTAAACGGTCGTACCCTTGTACCTTTGCGTTTTTTTGGTGAGGCTTTTTCTTGTATAGTAAACTGGGACAACGAGGCAAGGAAAATCAGTATATTTTCTCCTCCGAAAGAAATGAATGTTATAGGTTTTTATGCTTTAGGGGATCGAAATACAAGTAGCTGGACAAACCTTTTTCAAGAAAATTATCCTGAAACAAGTACTGGCAATACAGATGTCGTAAAAGAAGTGGCTTTAGGTTGGTATAGTATTGATAAAGAGGGTAATCTTCTCACTAAAAGCTCAACTGGCTGGCAAAGACCAAGCTCCTGGGAGGACGTGTTAGTTGCTACCAGAAAATATGGTTTAGAAACGGAAATGGTTATCCATGTCACTAATAGTGATGCAACCATTTCTGAATTAATTTCTAATGAAAAAGCTATTAACAATGCAGTAAATAATATTTTTCAGGAAGCAAAATTGTACGGCGGTGTTAATTTAGATTTTGAGGGTTTAGGTTTAAAAGGCTCCCTAGAGTATCTGGCAAGTGTAAGAAATCAATTTACTAACTTTGTTCAAATTTTAAATAGTAAGCTAAAGCAAGAAGACATTAATTTAACATTAACACTTCATGCCCCTAACAGTGCTTATAAAGGTTATGATTACCAGGCTTTAGGTAGAATTGCTGATAAGATAATCATTATGGCTTACGATTACGGTCCAAAACCGGAGCCAATCCATCTTGTCCGTCAAGCCGTGGAAAGGTCTTTAGATTTTGTACCGGCAGAAAAACTTGTTTTAGGGATTTCCTTGCCTTCGGAAACAGCGGAAAGTGTACTAACCAAAGTAGGGTTAGCCAAACGTTATAATTTACAGGGCATAGCCTTATGGCGGTTAGGACTAATAACGGAAGATGTATGGAACGGATTAAGAACCAGTATCAAGTAATCTAAGAGTTTTTTCGGCTATTTCCCGAAAAACTGGCCCCGCATGGCGCCCTCCCTGTAAGTCTTTTTTATCTAGATTAGCCATTTCCTCTATTAAAACGGCAATAGCCAGTTTAGGTTCCTCTAAGGGGGCATAACCTGTATACCAGGCCATGTAACCATATTTTCCGTTACTTTGCAGTATTTGAGGGGTTCCTGTTTTCCCTGCTGAACCAAAGCCTTCCACCCAGGCATTTTGACCAGAGCCTTTTTGATTAGTTGCTTTTAAAATATCTTTTAGAGCTTGAGCAGTTTTTTGATTATAGATTTTCTGGAATTCAGGTATTTCACTAAAGGTAATGGTGCTTTGCCTACCGCGAACTTCCTTTACTAAACGTGTCTGCCAGGGGTCTATAATCTTTTGATGATAACCGTCCCGGGCAATTGTTGCCATCATATTAGCCATTTCCAGAGGACTGACTTTAAAAATTTCTTGACCGATAATACCATTGGCTCTGGCTTTGGCTGAATCTAAAAATTTATTCTCTTCCGGAGTAAAGCCAAATCTGTCAATCATATACTCTTCTAATTTTTCTCTTCCCAGTTTTAACCCTACTTCCACCAGAGTTGTATTACAGGAGCGCTCCATTGCCTCGGAAAATGTTAGTTCTCCGTGTTCACGAGGACAAGTAATATATGGTGAAGAACCGGTACAAACAAATTTGGTATTTGGAGTGACTATCCCCTCCTCCAGGGCGGCGGCCGCTGTAATTACTTTAAATATAGATCCTGGTTAATCTTTATAATCGATAACCCTCTCTTTTTTATTATCTTCATATCCTTTTGTGTCTGTAGGATTATTCTGGTCAAAAGTGGGTCGGCTTGCTGCTGCTAAAATGGAACCGGTGTTTATATCTAATACTACAATTCCTCCCTTTAGGATTCCTCTGGTATCCATTGCCTCTTCAACTATTTTTTGTACTCTACTGTCAATGGTTAAGAAAAGGTCATGTCGATTGGGATCAGGCTCCAACTCAATGATTCGATAGCCCAACCCTTCTAAAACATTGTTTCGGGCATCGGTAATGGGAGTCACAATTCTTTCCGCTCTGCTTCCTTGTAAATACCCATCAAACCTGGCTTCCAAACCTTTTATTCCTCTTTGTTCATAATTAAGATAACCTACTAAATGAACAGCTAAAGAATTTTCTCCGTACCTTTTTTTTATAGGGGCTACAACAATACCTGGTTCCTGCCAGGACTCGATTAAAGTAATTATTTCACTGTTTTCATCTAAATATATAACTATTGGTTCCGGATAAATTTTAATCGTTCCCCGGTAATAAGGCTCTAAATCCTCTAAATTTATTTCTATATCTAATGTATTTGCAATATTCTCCACCAATTGTTCGGGATTTTTAACTAATTTAGGAAATATTATTAAGGCATCCTGGTAAGTAGTATTTGTTAAAGAGATGCCGTTTCTATCCAGAATATCTCCCCGTTTAAATTCTTCCGCAGGAAATTGTTGAGTTCTGATCTCAAAGGATTTGCTGGCATAAGTAGGCCCCATGATAACTTGCTCATAAAAGGCTTTACCCGTAATACCTAGAAAAAATAAAATAAACATAATTAAAATCACTAATATCCTTTTCTCCATCATGGCCTCTCTTAGGGATAATACATTTATTTTCTAAGAATAGCCTTACCCAATTTTTTTAATAATAAACAAAAAAGCCCTTAAAAAGGGCTTAATCTATAAAATGAATTTCTTTCGGAAAGTTACGTAAGATTTCCATTACTTCTTTTTTTGTTTCCGGGGTAACGTGAACAACGATTAAACCTTTTTGGGCATTTATTGTTGTAACCGTTCCCAAACCGTCATAACCTTCAAAAATTTTATTAATAAAGGCAATATCCTGAGGTTTTACCTGCAATTTAATAGCTAAATCATTTTCAAATAAATCTTTATTCATCATTCATCTTTTCCTTACGCAGTAAATCATAAGGATAAACTTTTTGCCGTACCGGTATTTTTACTATTTGTTGAGGATGGGGAGCTGTTTCAATGTTATTTCCTTCTTCATCCCGCATGTTTTCAATAACCTGAACAAAATCATTTCCACGGGGCCCGAAAAATTCTATTTCGTCACCCACACTAAAACGGTTTCGTTGCTCTATTGTGGCTATCTGGTTATTTTCGTCATAATCCAGAACAACCCCAACAAACTCATAAGGTCTAATATAATTTGAGCTTTCTAAAGTTAAGGCATTGTCTTCCGGACGACCGAAGAAAAACCCGGTAGTATAAGGACGATGGCTGACTTTCTCTAATTCCTCCCGCCAGTACTGGAGGGGTTTTTCTATTTTTTCTCCAAAATAAGTATCAATAACCTTGCGATAAGCTCTGACCACAGTAGCTACATAATAAACACTTTTCATTCTACCTTCGATTTTAAAACTACTGATACCTGCTTCAATTAACTTATCCATATGCTCAATCAAACAAAGATCCTGGGAGTTAAAAATATAAGTGCCTCTATCGTCTTCAATAACAGGGTAAAATTTACCCGGCCGTTTTTCCTCAACTAAACTATAATTCCAGCGACAGGCCTGCGCACATTCTCCACGATTAGCATCGCGACCGGCCATATAGTTACTTAAAAGACAGCGACCGGAATAAGAGATACACATTGCCCCATGAATAAAGGTTTCTAATTCCACAGGAACTCTACGCCTTATTTCTTTAACGTCTTCCAGGGATAACTCCCTGGCTAAGATGATCCTTTCCGCTCCCTGTTCATACCAGAATTGGGCACTGGCCCAGTTAACAGTATTAGCTTGGGTACTAATATGTAAAGGGATAGAGGGGGCTGTTTCTTTAATTATTTTGATTACACCGGGGTCAGAACAGATTATTGCATCTACACCAATCTTTTCTAAAGCTTTCACATATTCAGGCAAACCTTCTAAATCTTCATTATGAGGGAAAATATTAACGGTTACATAAACCTTTACTCCTTTTTCATGAGCAAAATTTACCCCTTCTTCGATTTCCTCCAGATCAAAATTACCGGCAAATGCCCTTAAGCCAAAGTTTTTACCACCCAAGTAGACAGCATCGGCACCATAAATGACGGCAAATTTAAGTTTTTCCAAATTCCCTGCCGGTGCTAATAATTCCGGTTTTTTATTCATTTTCCTCACCTTTCTTCCAACAAAGAAGTACCCCGTCTCCCAAGGGGATAATACTGGTCAGATAATCCTTATTATTCTTTAATTCCTCTAAAAAATTACGCATCCGGTAAACCATAGTCTTTTTTCGCCGTTCGGGAAACTTTAAATCTATTACCCAGCCATTTATTAAAACATTATCAAAAACTAAGAGACCTCCAGGTTTAAGAATCTGTGGAGTTAGCTTAAAAAATTCGGGGTATTGACCTTTAGCTGCATCCAAAAAAATAAAATCATAGTTTTCCTGTAAATTGGGCAAAATTTCCCGGGCATCCCCATTTATGCTCTTAATCTTATCATGCAAACCGGCCTTCTGAAAATTTTTTAAAGCCTGTTTATACCTTCCGGGCAGTAATTCTATTGTAGTTATCTGGCTTCCAATTTCCAAAGCCCTAGCCATCCAGATAGTTGAATAACCGATAGCCGTACCTATCTCCAAAACATTTTTAGGTCTGGTTATTTTAATTAATAAGCTTAATAATTGACCAACTTCCGGCTCCACTATTGAAACGTGATTTTCTTGAGCATACTTTTCCATCTCTGTTAGCAGTAAGTCCCGCTCCGGCAGTAATGACTTTAAAAAATTCTGCAAATCAGCACCTAAAACATCTTTCATAAACATATCAGCCACCTAGATAGATTAAGGGTGGACTCTCCAAGCCACCCTTAATATTATACCTTATTTAGCAATATTAATAGCCTAATTTTTTCTTGTTTTGGTTATGTTCTTCTAAAGTACGGGAAAATACATGTTCGAAACTTCCGTCCTTACGGGCTACAAAATAAAGATAATCAGTTTTCGCCGGTTGATGGACTGCCTCTAAGGAGGCCTTCCCCGGACTGCCAATAGGCCCTGGAGGTAAACCTTTATATATGTATGTATTATAGGGAGAGTCTATTTTTAAATCACTCCAGAGGACTCTTTGTTTTCTTTCAGGCAATGCATACTGGACAGTTGCATCACAATCTAATTTCATCCCTATTTTTAACCTATTTAAAAATGTAGAGGCAATTAAAGGCCTGTCCTTATCCACTACCGCCTCTAACTCTACCATGGAGGCCAAGATAACTACTTCCCGCATAGTTAAATCAGTAGTATTAGGAGGTAACTCATTATAAACTTCTTCAAAACGCTTGAGCATCATTTCGATAATTTGTTTAGCACTCATCCCTGCAGAAACAACATAAGTATCAGGGAATAAATAGCCCTCTAGGCGTTTTTCATCATTAGGTATTCCCTTTAAAAACTCAAATTCCTCAAAAGGTTCTTCTTTTACTACCTGCCAGAATTCTTCTTCCTTCACTAAGCCTTTATTAACAAGAACTTGGCAAATTTGTTCTAAAGTATAACCTTCCGGAATTGTAAATTTCTCCGTAATAACTCTGCCCTCTTTTAGCTTAGCAGCTATTTCAGCAATGGTCATGCTGGGACTTAATTCATATTCCCCTGCTTTTAATTGCCCATCCATCTTGTTTAACTTAACATAAAATTGAAAAACTTGAGGATTACTAATAATTTGTTCCTTTGTTAATATTTTAGCAATTGACGAAGTGGATAACCCAGGTTCTATTTTAACAAGGTATGTATCTGTATTGGCAGCATCACAGGGACCAAGTAAATTATTAAATAAAAGCAAAAGTACCGCCAGCACTAACAATAACATGACTGCTACCAGAAATATCAACTTTTTAGTTTTGTTGACTTTCCTGTAGGTGAGAATTTTCATCCCTACTCCCCTTTTTTCGCTATGATATGTAATTATACAATAAAAGAAAAAGAAAAACCAGCTTTCCCAGCTGGTCGCTTGTTTAATTAGAAATTACAATGATTTTTTCAACCGGAAAATAAAAGTCTCTGCTGATGATCTCATGAATGATTATCTTATTTTCTTTATTTCTAATTATTCTCTCTACCCGAACCACAAAACCGGGGGAGCCTTCCTGTTCCACGACGATATTCCCTTCAGCTTCTAATTTACCTTTTTTTACTATTGTATCGGGTGGAACTGTCTCTTCTATGATGGATTGCAGTTCAATTTGAACTTCTTCATCTCGTGAGCCAAACAGCTTAATAGTTAAGCCACCTTGCCAAACATAGGTCTTAATTAAAATATGTCCTGGAGTATTGTTAATGAATTTTAAATCTTTAATGCCATAAACTACTGCTGCATCCATGCCCTTAGGAACATAATGAACTGGCAGGGTATGAGCATGCCTCTCGGTAACCGGTAAATTGGCTCTTAATAACACATTATACAAAGTAGATGAAACTTGACAGACACCGCCTCCTACCCCTTGGGCAAATCTGTTGTTTAATATTATGGGGGCTTCATTGTACCCGGCTTCTTTTGTCCGGGGACCGACGATATCATTAAAAGAAAACTCCTCATTTGGTGGAAGCAGATAATTATCCAATGCTTGGGCGGCCAATTTAATATTATGGGAACGATTTTTTTGCTGAGGGTTAAACCAGGTTGTAAATTGACCTAATAACTTTTCTATCTTTAACTTTTCAATATCTTTTTGCGTTACCTTAGGTTGTACTTCTTTTAGTTTTACCCCAATACTTATAGGCCCCTGTAATTTTAATTTGTTTTTTAAATCAGCTATCATTAGCTGGGTATCAGCACAGAGGCCGAAAGAATCCGGCTTAATTTCTATAGTATTATCAGGATGTACTACTAATTTGGCATCTACAGGTTCTCTGACCAGGCTTTGGGTAAGATTAGAAATTTCTTGTTCAGCAACTTTTTCATCAATGCCTAAAGTTAAGGGGATATCATAGCCTTTAGTCCTTCCTTTAATTTTTTCCCACCAACGTTTGCATAAATTACCTTTATTTCCTTTAGCTATCCCCTCGTTCAAGGCTTTTTCCAAGTTGCACTTTATACCCATTTTTTTGTAATCGGTGAGCCAAATTTTTTCTTCAGCAGGAGAAACAAGGATTACTTCTTGGCTTTCAACTTTTTCTACTAATGGTTTTAATTTTTCCTTCGCTTCGGCAACCGTTAAACCTTCCACGTCAATTCCGTTAATAGTAATCCCTTTAATAAATGTTGGGGATTGTACAGAAGGAAAAAAAGTAATGAAACTAATAAAGCATAATAACAGTATAATTTTTTTCAAAAGATTTTCCTCCCGCAAACAAAAATATACCTTTTAAAGGTATATTCCTGAACCCCCAAAAATAGGCATAAAAAAGTCATTGAGAAAGAAACCGTATTCCCAATGACCTTAAGAAAAATTATTCTTCTTCTTCGATTAATTCTTGCCAAGCATCGGCAACTTTTTCCCATTCTTCATCATCTTCAATATCGAAGAGAATGTCATCACCGTTTTCATCTTTGCCGATTTTTAAAATTATAGCTTCCTCAGACTCTTCCTCATCATCCAAAATAGGAGCAAGAATCGCATATTGCTGCTCATCTACTTCGATAGAATCAATAAAAGCAAAATCGTGTTCTTGTCCCTCTTCATCCACTAAGGTAACAACACCAATCTCTTCCTCATGGTTATTAACCAAAATTAACACCTCTTTTCTATAAAAGCTATTGCCATTGTAGCCGTTTTACCATACCTTGTCAACTTTTTCCTAATAAGAGTATGCCCTTTTTTTAGCCTATATTATTCTATCCAAATAGCTTTGTAAAATTACGGTAGCTGCCAGTTTGTCCACAACTTTTTTACGTTTTTTTCTGGACACATCACCGGCTATTAATGTTTTTTCGGCTGTCACCGTACTTAACCTTTCATCAAGAAAAATCACATTAATATCCCGTGCTTTAACCAGATGGTCAATAAATTCTTTTACTTTTTGGGCCTGAGGTCCTAAAGTACCGTTCATGTTTTTGGGTAACCCCACCACCAGTTTTTCTACTTCATATTCATCCATTAGCTCAAGTAGGTATTGTATATCTTTCTCCAAAGACGTTCTTTCTAAAGTTTGCAAACCTTGAGCCGTGATTTTAAGAGGGTCGCTAATAGAAATACCTATTCTTTTGTCACCGATATCTAAACCCATTACCCGCATAATTTAACTCCTTTTTATAAAACTTTAATCGCAAAATAAGGACAAACACCGGCGCAGTAACCGCAGAGAAGACATTTTTCTTTTTCTACTTTAGCCCGGGCTTCAATAATCTGTAAAGCCTTTTGGGGACATTTGGCTACACAGGCCCCACAGCCTTCGCAATAATCTTCAATTAGTAAGTAACGAACTTTGTTTTTTACGATTTCCAGGTCTTCAGGATCCGGTTCGCGTCCTTCGGCCAAGGCCAAATTAATATTTACTTCAGATATAGACTGCATTCCTACCGCAACCGCATCTAATTCCGGTCTTTGCAAAGCCCAGGTCAAAGCCTTCTCAGCCTCAGCTAATAAATTTCCTCCTCCGATAGGCTTCATCCCATAAATCCCTTTACCCATACTTTTCCCCTGTTTTAATAAACTTAACATTTCATCTCTGGTTCCGTCTAAAATTCCCAGACCCTGATAATTAATCAAGGGATGAATGATTTCCATTTCCGGTATTTCCAGAGCCCCTTTAACACCTGCTACAGTATGTGTAGATAAGCCTATGGCTCTCACCAGGCCTTGAGCCTTCGCCTTTAAGAGATACTCTACCGCCTGCCAGTGGCCTTTAATTGTTAAGATACTTTCCTGTTCGTGTAACAGAAAAATATCAATAACATCCCTGTCTAACTCACGCCGGGCTTTTTCCAAGCTTTCCTTCATCACGGAAGCTTCATAGGCATAAGATTTAGTGGCAATTATTACTTCCTTGGAATAACCTTTTAAAGCTTCCCTAATATAAGGATATGTATCATAAATTTCTGCTGTATCAATGAAATTTACACCGCGTTCCAAAGCATGTCTGATGATTTTTGAACCCTGTTTTAGTGACAAATTAGCTTGTAAAGGTCCGATAGTTAAAGATCCAAAACAGACTTTGGAGACTTTTAGGTTAGTTTTACCTAAATAATTATAATCCATATTATTCCCACCTGCTGATAAATGAAGATAAGCCCCACCATAGGGCGGGGCACATTGAATAGTCAACTATTCCATTTAGCTAAGTAATTTTTCAATAACTCTTCTAAAAGCTCATCCCTTTCCAGTTTGCGAATAAGATTACGGGCATCCTTATAACTGGTTATATAAGCCGGGTCTCCGGAAATTAAATAACCAACCATTTGATTAATAGGATTATAACCTTTTTCCTTTAAAGCTTCGTAAACACTTACTAAAATGTCCTTAGCCGAAACATCGTCATCACTATTTATTTTAAAATACATGGTACGATCCAGGTCAGCAGACATCCAGATCAACTCCCTTAGAGCTAATATAATATTTCCTATTGTTTAGTAGTTCTCTATAAAATTGGGAATTCCTTTAACAGACATCTAAATTTTTTTATTTTAATTGTTCACTAACCAGATTTTCTACCAAGTCTAAGGCAGCCTGCAATTGAGTAACATCTTTGCCGCCGGCCTGGGCCATATCAGGACGACCGCCGCCTCCTCCGCCTGCCTTTTTGGCTACTTCCCTTATAATATTGCCTGCATGAATACCTTTTTGGACTAAATCCTTGGTTACGGTAGCTACAAAGTTTACTTTGTCCTCATTCTTAGTTCCCAAAACAACCACACCAGAACCTAATTTATCCCGGAACATATCGGCTAAAGAGCGTAAATTATTCATATCAGAGGCGGCTACCTCTAATGCTAATACTTTTACCCCTTTTATATCTTTTACTTTATTTAGCAGTTCATTTACCTGCTGCTTAGAAATCTGGGCATTTAGCTTTTCTATTTCTTTTTGATTTTCTTTAATTTCCGCCAATAAATGTTCTATTTTTCCTACAAGGTCATTAACGTTTACTTTCAGAGTTTTAGCTGCTTCATCAAGTAGTTTTTCACGTGAATTAATGAACTCTAAAGCTTTTTCCCCGGTTACCGCTTCAATCCTTCTTATCCCTGCGGCTACGGCTCCTTCGTGGATTATTTTAAAAAGCCCTATTTCACTAGTATTTCCTACATGGGTGCCTCCACATAACTCTAAACTAAAATCACCGGCTTTTACACAACGGACAACATCACCATATTTCTCACCGAATAAAGCTACTGCTCCTAATCTTTTTGCTTCTTCCAAACCGGTCTCAAAGGTTGAAACAGGATGGGCAGCTAAAATTTCCTGGTTAACCCTTTTTTCAATTTCTTCCAGTTCTTCTTTACTTACCTGACTGAAATGAGAAAAGTCAAAGCGCAAACGATTAGCTTCTACTAATGATCCGGCCTGATTAACATGCTCTCCCAAAACCTCTTTTAGCACTTTATGCAATAAATGAGTAGCCGTATGGTTACGGGCTGTGGCTTTGCGTTGAGTAGAAGTAACTTGAGCTTTTACCTTGGCATCTTGGGTAATGGTTCCTGAAACCTGACCTTCATGGATAATCTTTCCGTCAGGCATTGCCGTTGTATTCATAACCTCTATTTTACCGGTTTCACCATAGATGAATCCTTGGTCACCCACTTGTCCGCCGCCTTCAGCATAAAAAGGAGTTTGATCTAATACCACAAAAACATAATCTCCTTCATTTGCCTCAGATACCTTTTCTCCGTTATTAATCATCCCTAGGATTACCGAATCTGTTTCTAAAGTATTATAACCAACAAATTTTGTTTTAGGTAAATCACCTAAATGTTCATTAACGGTTAAAGCTAAGTCCCAGGCGCGAACATCTTTTTGGGCGCTGCGAGCTCTTTGTCTCTGCTCCTCCATAGCCTGATTAAAGCCTTCTATATCTACAGCTAGACCGTGTTCAAAAGCTATGTCTTGAGTTAAATCTAAAGGAAAACCATAAGTATCATAAAGGGTAAAGACCACTTGGCCGGGAATTTCCTGACCGCCCTCTTTTTTAATCTTTTCTATTTTTTCATTTACCAGTTTAATACCTTCGTTCAATGTTTCGTGAAAACGTTCTTCTTCTGCTTTTATAACTTTTTTAATATACTCTAAATTGTCATTAATCTCAGGATAAATATATCCCATTAAATCATTTACCGTAGAACTTAACTTATAAAGGAAAGGTTCATCTATTCCCAATACCTTACCAAATCTTACCGCACGTCTTAAAATTCTTCGTAAAACATAACCTCTTCCTTCGTTACTGGGCAATACACCGTCCCCAATTAAAAATGTACATGAACGAATATGATCAGCCACTACGCGGAAGGGGAATCCTTTTTCATTAGGTTCATATTTTTTTCCACAAAGCTTTTCTACTTCCGTAATCAAAGGTTTAATTAAATCTGTGTCAAAATTGCTGTCTACATTTTGGACAATTGAAGCTAATCTTTCCAGTCCCATACCTGTATCAATACTGGGTCTGGGTAAAGGAGTAAGGACTCCCTGTTCATCCCGGTTGTATTGCATAAATACCAGGTTCCAAATTTCCAACCAGCGGTCACAATCACACTTACCAATAGCACATTCAGGGGCATCACACCTTTTATCTTCACCCCTGTCAATTAATATTTCACTACAGGGGCCACAAGGTCCTGTATCACCCATTGACCAAAAATTATCTTTTTCCCCTAAACGGATAATCCTTTCCGATGGGACAGGAGTAAGTTCTTGCCAAAGTTGAAAGGCCTCATCATCATCCTGATAAATAGTTACGTATAATTTATCTTCGGGCAATCCTATTTCTTTAGTTAAAAACTCCCAGGCAAAAGAAATGGCATCTCTTTTAAAGTAATCCCCAAAGGAGAAATTACCTAACATTTCAAAAAAAGTATGATGCCGTGCTGTTTTACCGACTGTTTCCAGGTCATTATGTTTACCTCCCGCCCGTACACATTTTTGCGCGGTTACAGCTCTTTTATAAGGACGTTTTTCCAGACCTAAAAATACATCTTTAAATTGGTTCATACCGGCATTAGTGAATAATAAGGTAGGGTCATTGTGAGGAACTAAAGAAGAACTGGCCACATGGGTATGACCTTTACTTTCAAAAAACTTTATAAATTTATCCCGTAATTCTTTCCCGGTTAACACCTTTTCTACCTCCTTAACTACTGGTGTATAAAAACTAACTCCTCTTTCCCACACAGGGAAGAGGAGATTCATTCAGAACCGGCCCGATAATCAGAGATTCATTAATCACTTTCTAGGCTAATACCTCTAATATATTATACTATACTAGATTAGCCAAACGACAAAAACATATTAGAACCTCCAGATGGGGTAAAAATCATACAAAAAATATGTAAATCAATGCCTTAATTATACAAAGTAAGTTTTTAATTGTCAAATCTTATTAAAGGACTATTTTTCGTTATTTATAGCTCCATAGTTTTTTTAAAAATAAATGAAAGCAAAACCTTAAGAATTCCGGTAACAGGAACTGCCAATATCATACCCGCAATTCCGAAAAGATGGCCACCGGCTAATAAAGCCAGGATGATAATTATAGGATTTAAACCTAAACTTTTACCGAGAATCCTAGGGGAAATTATATTACCTTCAATCTGTTGCACGGCAATCATTATGAGCAACACATATAAAGCCATTTTCTTCGATTCTAACAAGGCAAAAGATACGGCAGGAATTATTCCAAAAAGAGGTCCAAAGTAAGGTATAATATTAAAAACTCCGGCGATCATACCCAAAACCAGAGAAAATTTCATCCCAATGAGACTCAAACCTATACCAGTTAAGATACCTACAATTAAAGCCACAATAAAATGTCCACGGAGAAAGCTTTTTAAAACTTTGTCCATTTGTTGTCCCAATGTGATTAAATCTTTATGATAGGCAACAGGTATGAGGTTTAATAAACTTTCTTTCAATCTATCAAAGTCTTTTAAGAGATAAAAGGCTAAAATTGGAGCTAAAATTAAATCAAAAACTTTCGTAAAAACATATACAATGCCTTGAGCAATAGATTGCACAATATTTAATAGATAATTTTCCATTTCTTTAATTGTATCATCAATGATCAGGCGGATACTTTCCGGGATATCAACCCGACTGTAATTATCCTGAAACATTTTTATGAAATTTTGAATTTCCCTGGTATAAATCGGTATCGCATCTGTTAAATTATTAAGTTCATTAATAATTTTAGGTACCGCAAAAATAATAAATATAGTTATTATACCGATTAAAGTAAGATAGATTAATAATATCCCCCATGTTCTGTTAATCCCTTTAGCCTCTAACATGTCAGCCACCGGGTCCAACAGATAGGCAAGGATAAAAGCCAGAAAAAATGGCGTAAATATAGGAAAAATCAAAACTAGGAAATAAATAAAAATAAGTGCTAAAAACACTAAGATACTTAAACGCAATATTTTCCTCGTATTTACATGCACTTTTTTCAACCCCTTAATTATAAAAAAAGCAGCCGAAGCTGCTTATCCTTTCTGCTTATTTTTTCATCATTTTTCTTACTTCTTTAGTAACACTTCCCCACATCTTTGAGGCATTATTGGTTATGCTTTTTGTTTTACCTAATAGTTTTTTTCGTTGCGGCTTCATCTTACCATTGGTTAATAACCCAACTAATGCTCCCAATAAACTACCTATGAATACTCCATTGAAAAAACGCCGCACTTTTTTATCACCTCCTCCTTCAGGTTAAGCTGGCGTCGACAGTGGCTATCTCCGTTTCCGGTAAATTAACATCTACCAAAGAACCATCTTCCGCTATGTCATAAATTTTCACTTGATTACCGGAGACATTGTACTCAACAAAACAATCCCAACAATAAAATTGATCAGTTCCTACTCTACCAATGGCTCTTCCATTACAAATCGGACAAGTAAACAAAATACATCTCTCCCTAAACCTCATTTATTACTATAGTATCTTCACCATAGGTAACAATTTGGTTAATGGATATGGTGTTTCTGCCGGCCACTAAATCTTTTATCAATCCGTCGGATACTTCATAATCTTGAATCAGGCCTGTTTCATTGTTAATTATAATTTCACCCAAAGAACCTATGGTTTTACCGGATTTTGTAATAACCGGAACACCTAACATTTGTTCCGGTAAAAATAAAGGGGCTTCCAGCGGCAATTTTAATTCTTCCCACAATTCATCTAAATCATCAGTTTCTGTTTCCACCATAACTGCATCCTGACCAAGGGAAACAATTTTCTCCCAGGGCAAAAATTTATTTTCTCCGCAAATAACACCCAGTACTGAATCTTTGCTTGCATCCAAGACCAGGTTTTTAACTATAGCTACTTGTTGGCCTGAGGTTAGGTTAATAACAGGCAAATTAATAATATCGGAAACTTTTAAAAACATTCCTAACCTCCCTTTAATGCTGTTACTAATTATTATTGCCAGAAAATAAATAAAACATGCGCCTTTAAGACGCATGTTTTAAAAACCTTTAACAATTGTTCCTCCGCCTAAAACATAATCACCTTGATAATAAACCACCGCTTGTCCTGGAGTAATAGCCCTTTGTGGTTCCTCGAATTCTACCCAGCAAATTCCTTCTTGTTCGGGGTAGGGTTTTAGAATGGCCTTAGCAGGTGGAGCAGTATATCTGATTTTAGCCGTAATTTCAACTTCCTCTTTTAATTCATCTATTAGGATAAAATTATTTTTTTCCGCTAGTAAATTCTTCTGGTATACTGCATTATCCCTACCAACAATGACTGCGTTTTTTTCCGGGTCTAATCTCACTACATAAACAGGATAACCTAATGCTAAACCTAAACCTTTACGCTGGCCAACGGTGTAATTTGGTAAACCCTCATGAGTTCCTACTCTGTTGCCTTCTGTATCTAAAATAGGACCTGGTTCAAATTTTTGTTTACCTACCCGTTGTTCTAAAAAATTCTTGTAGTTATTATCAGTAACAAAGCAGATTTCCTGACTATCCGGTTTATTGGCTACCCGTAAACCTAATTCGGCAGCTATCTCTCTTATTTGAGGCTTAGTATAATCTCCTAAAGGCAGTAAAGTATGTGCCATTTGCTCTTGAGTAAAATTATATAAAGCATAAGTTTGATCTTTATTTTTATCCTCCGCTTTTTTTAACACATAACGATTACGTTCCGGCTCGAATCTTATTTTTGCATAATGACCGGTAGCTATATAATCAGCACCTAAAGCCCTAGCTTTTTTTAAAAAACCTTCAAATTTAATTTTTTTATTACACATAATACATGGATTTGGCGTACGACCTTTCAAATATTCGTCAGTAAAATAATCAATGACTTCCCTTTCAAAAAGATCCCGAAAGTTCATTACGTAAAAAGGAATGCCAATTTTATCAGCTACTCTGCGGGCATCGTTTACTGCTGATAAAGAACAACAACCACCTACATTATCTCTTTCTTCATCAACAGGCCAAATTTGCATGGTAACACCGATAACATTATATCCAGCTTGTTTGAGAAGATAAGCGGTAACGGAGCTGTCTACTCCACCGCTCATCCCTACCACTACGGTACCTTTTTCAACCATTACTACACCAACCTTATTATAATAGTGGCTAGTTATTAGTGGCTGTTGGCTAGTATTTCAATGACTAGTAACTGGTGACTAGAATCTCGCCCACTCGCCCACTAATAGACTTTGAAAGTAGCTAGCCTATTCTATTTAATTTTGAGTGTTTTTTTGCATATTTTGCTTATAATTTTCAATCGCTTTGTGTAAAGCATCAGCGGCCAGATTGGAACAATGCATTTTTACCGGTGGTAAGCCACCTAAAGCTTCAGCCACCGCTTTATTAGTTACTTTCAATGCTTCATCAATGGTTTTACCTTTTACCATTTCCGTAACCATACTACTGGTAGCAATTGCTGCACCACAACCAAAAGTTTTAAACTTAATATCTTTAATAATATTATCTTCCACATCTATATAAATACGCATTATATCTCCACATTTAGCATTACCTACTTCACCTATACCATTAGCATTTTCAAGTTCGCCTACATTTCTGGGATTCATAAAATGATCCATTACTTTTTCTGAATACATTTTGAACACTCCTCTTAATTTTCTATTTTTCCGGAATTATACAGAGGGGACATTGACCTTAATTTGGCAACAATATCCGGTAATACTTCTAAACAATAGTCAATATCTTCTTCTGTATTAACTTTTCCTAATGTCATCCGTAAGGACCCATGAGCAATTTCATGGGAGATTCCCATAGCTAATAAAACATGGGAAGGATCCAATGAGCCTGAGGTGCAGGCAGAACCGCTGGAAGCGGCAATACCTTTCATGTCAAGCATTAGTAGCAAACTTTCGCCCTCTACATAATAAAAACTCACGTTAACATTATTAGCCAACCTCTGTGTTGGATGACCGTTAAGCTGTACATGGGGAATTTTTTCCAATATACCCTGGATTAATTTATCTCTTAATTTAGTTAACCTCTCATTTTCTTGCGCCATTTCCTTTCCGGCTAATTCCGCGGCTAAACCAAAACCTACAATTGCAGGAACGTTTTCAGTTCCAGGGCGACGTTTACGTTCTTGAGCCCCACCAAACATTAAAGGCTCTACCTTAGTCCCTTTCCTTAGAAATAAACAACCGATTCCTTTAGGCCCATAAATCTTATGGCTAGAAGCGGAAAGTAAGTCTATATTCATTTCATTTACATCAATAGGAAGCTTACCAAAACTCTGTACTGCATCTACATGAAAGACAATCCCCTTTTCTTTGGCCAGGGCACCCACTTCTTTTACCGGTTGAATTGTTCCTACTTCATTATTAGCATGCATCATTGAAATTAAAATAGTATCATCTCTGATAGCTTCCTTAACTTTTTCTACACTAACCAAAGCATTCTTATCAACAGGCAAATAAGTTACTTCAAAACCTAGTTTTTCTAAATGGTGACAAGTTTCTAATACTGCATGGTGTTCGATTTGAGTTGTAATTATATGTTTACCTTTTTTTTGATTGGCAAAGGCCGTACCTATAATAGCCATGTTATCTGCTTCCGTACCGCCACTGGTAAAAAATATTTCTTCCGGCTGGGCCTTAATTAAATTGGCAATTTGTTCCCGGGCGGTTTCTAATCCTTTTCTGGCCTCCCGACCAAAACTATGAACACTGGAAGCATTGCCAAAATTATTAGTTAAGTATTGATTCATTACCTCAACCACTTCAGGTCTTACCGGAGTGGTAGCACTGTGATCTAAATAAACCTTTCTCATTTGTTCACTCCCCCAATATTAGATGTAGTACCTATCTCCTTGTTATTTACGTTTCTTTTCTTCTCTTCTTCCACCATATCAGCTAAGGTTATGGAGTCTAAAACATCGGTAACACTGTCTCTAACTTTTTCCCAAATGGAACGTGTAATGCAAAACTCCCATTTACTACAGGGTTCTGGTTCTTCCTCATTAACACAATCCACCGGGGCTATTGGACCTTCCAATACCCGAATAATATCACCGATAGTAATATTCTCCGGAGGTCTACTTAAAATGTAACCGCCTTGAGCACCGCGAACACTTTTAACAAGACCTGCTTTACGTAAAATTGCAATTAATTGTTCTAAGTAATATCCAGAAATATTCTGTCGTTGAGCAATGCTATTTAAAGGAATAGGCCCTGTGCCATAATTTTGTGCTAAATCAAACATCGCTTTTACTCCATAACGACCCTTAGTAGATAATTTCATTTCCTCACCTCGAGTCTAATTCCTACTAAAATAGTAGGATATCCTGAAATAAGAATAACACATTCTTTTTTTAGGGTCAAGAAAAATTCCGACTACTTTACTATGTTTTGTGCAATAGCCTTAATAACTATTATTTATAAAAATGCTTTTAACAATGCTTACATTAACAGGCTATAGTGAAATGTTACTTATTGGAAAATAAAAAACCGGTATTAACCGGTCCCAAAATTTTTAATCACGTATAAAGTACTTTTTGTCTTTTAATATATCCGGTAGATACTGTTGTTTAACATAATGCCCCGGAAAATCGTGAGGATAAAGATACCCCTGGCCGTGGCCTAATTTTTGCGCACCTGGATAGTGACTGTCTCTAAGGTGTAAAGGAACAGGCCCGATATTGCCATGTCTAATATCTTTTATGGCTGCATCAATACCTTTAACTACTGCATTACATTTAGGTGCTAAAGCTATGTATAAAGCCGCTTCTGCCAAAATTATTCTTCCTTCGGGCAAGCCAACAAATTCTAAAGCTTGAGCGGCAGCCTGAGCTACCACTAAAGCTTGGGGGTCGGCTAAACCTACATCTTCTGCAGCATGTATTACTATACGCCGGGCAATAAAACGCGGATCTTCCCCGGCCTCCAACATTCTGGCTAAATAGTGTAAAGTAGCATCAGGATCACTGCCCCGCATGCTTTTAATAAAAGCAGAGATTACATCATAATGTTGATCACCTGTTTTATCGTACAATATGGCCGGTTTTTGAATAGACTCTTCCGCTGTCTTTAAATTTATCTGTCTAAAACCTTGATTATCAGGTGGTGTGGATAAAACTGCCAACTCTAAACCGTTTAAGGCAATCCGTGCATCACCTTGAGCCGAATCGGCCAAATGTGAAAGAGCCTCTTCTGTGATTTTTACTTTATAATTTCCTAAACCTTTTTCTTTGTCTTCTAAACTTCTCCGAAGTAACTTAATAATATCCTCTTTTTGTAAAGGATTAAGCCGAAAAATCAGAGAACGGGATAATAAGGCGGAATTAATGCTAAAATAAGGATTTTCAGTGGTAGCTCCGATTAAAATAATAATTCCTTTTTCTACTGCAGGTAATAAAGCATCCTGCTGGGCTTTATTAAAACGATGAATTTCATCAATAAAAACTATAGTCTTTTTTTGATAAAGATTGAGAAAGTCTTCCGCTTCTTGAATGAGTTTGCGCAAATCCTGAACACCTTGAGTAACTGCATTTAATTTGGCAAAATTTCCTGAAGTCCTCTTTGCTATAACATTAGCGATGGTAGTTTTTCCCGTTCCCGGAGGTCCATAAAAAATCACGGAAGTAAGGCGGTCAGCTTCGATAGCCCTCCGGAGTAGTTTCCCGGGTGCTAAAATATCCTCCTGGCCAATAATTTCTTCTATTTTTTCCGGACGCATGCGGTCAGCTAAAGGAGCATTTTTTTTCAAATAGTCTTTTTGGGCATTTTCGAATAAATTCATTTAAATCACACCCACCGAATATAGTTATTTAGCCATCATAATTTTACTCATTACTTGTAAAGTATAATCAATATCTTTATCACCAACATCCCGATGGGTAACAAATCTTACTCTTTTCTCCGAAATAGCACTGCTCAAAACCCCTTCATCTTTTAAAATATCTACTAATTGAGTACTGTTAAGGTCCTCCCGAACTATATCTACCATTAAAATATTTGTTTGGACAGTATCAAGGTCTATATAAAGCCCGGGCAATTCAGCCAGTCCTTCTGCTAATTTACGTGCTAATAGATGATCATAGGCTAATCTTTTTATATTGTTTTCTAAAGCATAAATACCTGCTGCAGCTAAAATACCGCTTTGCCTTAATCCCCCACCTAACATTTTACGATACTTTCTGGCCTTTTCGATAAATTCTTTGCTCCCCACTAACACACTACCTACAGGTGCTCCTAATCCTTTGGCCAGACAAAACATTACAGAGTCAACTCCTTTTACCAATTCCCGTACAGGTACTCCTAGATAAACAGCCGCATTAAATATACGTGCTCCGTCAAGGTGAACCTTCAGCCCATATCCATGAGCGACATCGGTTAGCTGATCCATTTCTTCTACACTGATTACAGTACCGCCTCCAAAGTTACTGGTGTTTTCTAAACACAACAAAGTGGTCTGGGGAAAATGAATATTTAGGGGACGGATTGCTTTTTTTAGTTGTTCCGGAGAAATTTTTCCTTTATTACCTTCTATTAGTTTAGGTAGTAAACCACCTAAAACAGCTAAGGCTCCTACTTCATAGGTATAAATATGAGCATTAGCTTCTAATATTATCTCATCACCTCGGGAAGTATGGGCCAAAAGGGCCACCTGATTTCCCATGGTACCACTGACAACAAATAAGCCGGCCTCTTTCCCCATTATCGCTGCGGCCATTTCTTCCAGTTGACGCACAGTAGGATCTTCGCCATAAACATCGTCGCCTACTTCCGCTTTGGCCATAATTTCCCGCATAGCTAAACTTGGTTTAGTAACCGTATCACTTCGCAAATCAACTATTTTCTCCAATTTTTATCAACTCCTAAATTTAGTGATTTAATACTCAAAAAAAATCTTTATAGACAGTAGTTTTTTTGTTAGTTTTATTATACATGAAATACTTCTATATAGTTTTATCTTTTTTAAAAAGCAAAAAGGAACCGAAAAGGTTCCTTTTTGTAATTTATAAATTTTCTTCGATGGTTTTGGCTAATTCTGCTTTAGGCCGAAAGCCTACAACACGAGTAACTTCTTTTCCGTCTTTAAAAAGAATTAAAGTTGGAATACTCATTACACCATATTTTTGGGCAATGCTACCGTGTTCATCCACATTTAATTTTCCGACTTTAGCTTTTCCGGCGAAATCTTCTGCTAATTCTTCTACAACAGGAGCAATCATTCTGCAAGGTCCACACCAGGCTGCCCAAAAATCAACTAAAACAGGTTCGTTGGCTTGTAAAACCTCTTCTTGAAAATTAGTTGTGTCGAATGTAAGTACATTAGACATCAGAAAACCTCCCAAAAAATTATTTTATTTTATTACTTTATAAAACCTGTAAGAACCTTCATCAAATCTTCTATTACCTCATCTTTTGATTTTTCTTCTAAAGATCCGGTGAGACAAGTTCGGGCATGATTTTCAAATATTAAGGTTCCTACTTTATTAACTGCAGCTCTTACTGCAGCAATTTGTATTAATATTTCTACACACGAAGACTCTTTTTCCACCATTCGTTGAATTCCCTTTAGTTGGCCTTCAATTCTTCTTAATCTTCTAATGATTTTCTGTTTTTCTTCATTGCCCATGGTCTTTCACATCCTTCCCTATACCTGGTAGGGGTATTTTTATTATATATTAGGTGCTAGAAAGATGTCAACAAAAATTATAAATATTTTTCCTTATTTTTAGTTTTTTACAAGAATTTTATGCACAAAAAATACGCAGCAAAACTCACTGCGTATTAACCCCCACATATGCCGTGGTAGCTGGTGTTTTGAACCTGCCCCCGGCAGGTGGGTGCCCTCCTGTTTATTTCATAAGTCCTCTTTAAAGAGGCATTTACTACGTAAACAGAGTTAGGCTCCCTTCGTAATATGTGTTGGCTCAAAACTTGCCAGCTCCCCCCACGGGCATCGTAGGGAATTATTCGGTTTTCGGTAATTTTATGTTAACATAATCACTGAATGTCTTCAAGGGATGGAAAAAATTTTCTTTACTTCTTAACTAGATTATCCAACTTAATATGCAGCTCTTTTAACTGCTTTGGAAATACTTCAGAAGGAGCATCTGTCATCAGATCTGTAGCACTTTGTGTTTTTGGAAAAGCAATAACATCTCTGATTGTATCCTTTTTAGCCATTAGCATTACCAACCGGTCTATACCAAAGGCAATTCCACCATGGGGAGGAGTCCCATATTCAAAAGCTTGTAGAAGGAAGCCAAACTTTTCTTGAGCTTCTTCCTGACTTAACCCTAAAAGCTTAAACATTTTTTCCTGTACTTCCCGTTGGAAAATACGGATACTTCCGCCGCCTATCTCAATACCGTTTAAAACCATATCATAGGCTTGAGCTCTTAAACGGGCAGGATCTTTTTCCATTAAAGGAATGTCTTCTGCTACCGGGGATGTAAAAGGATGATGCATAGCCTGGAATCGTTTTTCTTCTTCATCCCATTCTAATAAGGGGAAATCTATAACCCAGAGAAAATTCAATTCTTCTGAATCAATTAAACCAAGCCGTTTACCAAATTCTAAACGTAAATGGCCTAAACTGTCATTAACAACAGCAGGTTTATCGGCTACAAACAACAACAAGTCGCCGGGTTCTGCCTCAAGTTTAGCTAAAATGTTATCCAGCTCTTCTTGAGAGAAAAATTTAGCAATAGGTGATTTAATCTCATCTTTGTTGATAATTAAGTAAGCTAACCCTTTAGCACCGTAAATATTAACAAATTTAGTTAAGTCATCAATATCTTTTCGGGAATAACCGGCACACCCCTTAGCATTGATGCCTTTAACCATTCCGCCCTGAGCCACGGTTTGGGCAAATACCTTAAACTGGCAGTTCTTAACAATATCAGTAATGTCTTTTAATTCTAATCCAAACCTTAAATCCGGTTTATCGGAACCGTATTTATCCATGGCTTCTTGATAAGTTAACCGTGGAAAGGGGGTTTTGATGGTTTTCCCTAAAGTCTCTTTAAAAACAAAAGCAATCATTTCTTCCATTAAGGTTAAAACATCATCTCTGGTTACAAAAGACATTTCCACATCCAATTGAGTAAATTCCGGCTGCCGGTCAGCCCTCAAATCTTCATCACGGAAACAACGGGCAATCTGGAAGTATCTTTCCATACCTGCTACCATCAGTAACTGTTTAAAAATCTGAGGAGATTGAGGCAAGGCAAAAAATTTCCCTGGCTGTACCCTACTGGGAACTAAATAGTCTCGCGCACCTTCCGGTGTGCTTTTAGTGAGAATCGGCGTTTCGATTTCCAAAAATCCATGCTTATCTAGAAAATCGCGAATAGCTTTAATCGTTTTATGCCGCAGGATAATATTCCTTTGCATTTCAGGTCTTCGCAGATCTAAATACCTATATTTTAGTCTAATGGTTTCATCTACATCCACATTGTCACTAATATAAAAAGGCGGTGTTTTAGATTTATTAAGAATCACTAATTCTTTAGCGTTAACATCTATATAACCTGTAGGCAGGTTAGGGTTAATCATTCCTTCTGGCCGGATTACTACCTCTCCTTTAACGGCTACTACGTATTCGGAGCGGATTTTATCAGCTGTTTCAAAAGCTTCCTTATTAATTTCCGGACTAAATACCACCTGAACTATTCCTGAACGGTCTCTTAAATCAACAAAAATCAGGCCTCCATGATCGCGCCGCTTTTGTACCCAGCCCATTAAAACAACTTCCTGTCCTGCATGTTTTTCACGTAAATCATTACAGTTATGAGTTCGCTTTAAATCGCCTAAGATATTACTCATTTTTTTGCAATCTCCTTTCTAAAAAATCTTCAATTTCTGAAATAGAAATTTCTATCTGTTCACTACCGGCCATATCCCGTAATAATACTTTTCCTCCGGCCAGTTCTTCTTCTCCTAAAATAAGGGTATATTTTACCTGAAAACGGTCAGCAGTTTTCAACTGAGCCTTTAAGCTTTTATCCAGGTAATCTTTTTCAACGATAAATCCTTTTTTTCTTAAATCTATGGCTAATTTGAAAGAGGCTTTTTGAGCTTCCGCGCCTATGGAAGCAATAAAAATATCGGGAGTTCCGGATTCGGGCAGGGACTTTTCTTGTTGATTTAAAGTTAATAACAATCTTTCCATACCTAAAGCAAAGCCGATTCCCGGGGTTGGTTTCCCACCGCACTGTTCTATTAAACCATTGTAGCGACCTCCCCCACAAAGAGCACTTTGAGCCCCTATGCCTTGTACCAGTATTTCAAAAGCTGTGTTTGTATAGTAATCCAATCCACGGACCAATCTCGGGTTAATAGTGTACTTAATCCCAATTTCCGTTAAGTATTCTTGTACCTGTTGAAAATGGATTTGACATTCCGGACAGGCTGAACTTAGGGTGGTGGGTGCGTTTTCACTCAATTCCTGACACAGAGGACTTTTACAGTCTAAAATCCGTAAAGGATTTTTTTCTAATCTCCCTCCACAGGTTTCACACAATTGATCTTTCTTATCTTCAAAAAAGGCAATTAAACTTTCCTTATGTTTTTTTCGACATTCAGGACAACCTACCGTATTGATATGAACTTCTAAATTGTCTAGGCCTAACCTTTCCAAATAATCACAGGCTAAACCTATAACCTCCGCATCAACACTAGGATGATTAGAACCAAAGACCTCTATGCCAAACTGGTGAAACTGGCGGTAACGACCTGCTTGAGGACGATCATACCTAAACATAGGTCCGATATAAAACAACTTGGTAGGTTGAGGTTGGGCATACAATTTATTTTCCAGAAACGCTCTTACCGTTGGTGCTGTACCTTCCGGGCGTAAGGTAATGTTTCTTTCCCCTCTATCTAAAAATGAATACATTTCTTTTTCTACAATATCGGTAGTTTCACCTACACCCCTTAAAAACAGTTCAGTGTGTTCAAAAATAGGGGTTCTAATTTCGTGATATCCGTATTGTTTACAGACGTTTCTGGCTAATTCCTCTAAATATTGCCATTTTTCAACTTCACCGGGTAAAATATCATTAGTTCCCCGGGGTCGAGTTGTTAACACCCTAATCACTCCTTCTATAGACAGTTTCAATATTGAAATCTTAATAAAAAAACCCCGTCCCCAATATTTTTGACATATTTGGGACGAGATTAACCCGCGGTACCACCCAACTTGAACATAAATCGTTATGTTCCCCTCATTGCAGATAACGGATGCCCCGGATGTTCTTTTGAAACATCAACTCCAAGGTGTCTTTCCGCAAGTTTTTTTAAAAACTACTCTCAGTCAAGGTAGTTTCTCCCTGTTAAAAAAATCCTTGCGTACTTTCCTCTTCAAAGTTTTTACCTCATTGAATAATTTTAGCCAAGCCCTTTTATTTTGTCAACTTTTGCCTCGATTATTTCTTCTAACCGTTCGTTATATAAAATAAGATCCTTGGGATTATAAGAGTTCCGAAAAGTACCGTCCTCCCGATTAATAATTTTCGAACCTGCACCTACTCCCAGCCCTAAAATAGTCTGCCGTTCTTCAATCATTTGGATATTATAGAGGCAGGGGAGTCCGGGTAAACAATAACCGACATTCTCTAAATTTCCTAAAATTAGTTTTTGCCGATAAAGATAATAAGGACGGTAATTTCTTTCCAGAGCCCATTTTTCAAAATAAGTAAACATTTTCTCCACTTCGCAACCGGGAGTAAGATTTTCGGTATTTTCCCTTAGTTTGGCTGTCCGTTTAAGAGCTAAGGAATGAAGTGTCAGATTTTCCGGTTTTAAAACTTCAATATTATCTAGAGTATGTTTAAAAATCTCTAAGTTTTCACCAGGAAGCCCTACTATTAAATCCATATTAATAACTTTAAAGCCGATTTTGCGGGCTAATTCCATGGTGGTAAAAATATCTCCTGCCGAATGGTTCCTGCCGATTTTTTTTAGGGTAGGTTCCCACATGGTTTGAGGATTAATACTGATTCGCTCTACCTCAAAATCCTTTAAGGTTTTTAATTTGTCTTCATTAATAGTATCGGGGCGACCGGCTTCTACGGTAAATTCTAACGTTTCACTTGTACGTAAACAAGAATTAATAACCTCCAGCAAATTGCCCAGTTGGGTTGCTGTTAAAGCAGTAGGGGTCCCTCCCCCCATATAAATAGTTTCTACAGCAATATTTTGCTCTTGTAAAGCCAGTCCCACATTCTTAATTTCTTTAATCAGGTTAAGAATATATTGTTCAACATGATTCCCCCATTGGTCCATGCTGAAAGAGGGAAAAGAACAGTAATGACAGCGAGTAGGACAAAAGGGAATACTAATATATACACTGACTTTTGAACTATCAGTTAAATTGGCTATATAAGGTCTTTGTAACTTAGTTATGGTAATTAATGATGAAATTTTTTCCGAAGAAACAGCAAATTTATTACGCAAAACACCTTTGATTTCTTGTTCTTCTAAACCCTGATCCCATAAACGATGGACGATTTTAGTAGGCCGTATACCGGTAAGAATCCCCCAAGGACTGCCTTTATGGTTCAAGACTTTTTGCAGTAATTTATATACGGCTAATTTTATAGTCCTTTTTACCTCATTAGGTTCATTATCAGTGATAGGCTCAGAAAACCATTCACCTTCCGTAAGTCTAACTAGCACCTGAGCAGCTAAAACCTCAATTTCCATAAGAACTGTTTTTCCATCTGTTTCCCCCATTAATTCCTGCCAGGTGAGTTCCGGTTGAAAAATTTTCACAACATCAAAAACAGTCGAAGCATATTCCCGGGATCTGGGAATCAATGAAATTTTCATAATACCCCTCTTACTTTAAAAATGGATTTATAGCTTTTTCTTCGGCAATAGTGGATTTTGGTCCATGACCAGGGTAAATTGTAACGTCGCTGGGTAAAGTAAGAAGCTTATCGTAAATGGACTTAATTAAAGTAGCATAACTGCCACCGGGTAAATCAGTTCGGCCTACTGAACCGTTAAAGATGGTATCGCCGGTAAAACATACTTTTTCCTCTTGACTATATAAGCACATACCACCCGGAGTATGACCGGGAGTATGCAGGACCTTTAAATTTATCTGACCGAAACTAATTACATCCCCGTCTTCTACCAGTTGATCGGCAGCCGGTTCCTTTGTAGTGGAACCAAGAAACTTTGATAAATTATGAACAGGATCAGTAAGCATTTTAGCATCTTGAGAATGGATAACAATAGGAGCACCGGTAGCTTCTTTTAATTCTTTATTGGCTCCGATATGATCATGATGACCATGGGTATTTACAATATATTTTATTTTAATTTCCATTTCTCTAATAACCTCTAAAATTCGTTCTCCTTCATCACCAGGATCTATTACAATTGCTTCTTTAGTGTTTGGGCACCATACAAGGTAACAATTGGTTTCCAAAGCTCCTACACTTAAAACTTTAATTTTCATCAGAGAATAACCTCCTAAAAACCTTTTTTACTATCTAAAAGCATAGTTACAGGCCCGTCGTTTATGATTTCTACTTCCATATATGCTTGAAATACTCCTGTTTCTACTTTAATTCCTTTCTCCACCAGTAATTTATTAAAAACTTCATAAAGTTCTTTGGCTTTTTCCGGGTGGGCAGCATCGGTAAAACTAGGTCTGCGACCTTTACGACAATCACCATAGAGGGTGAATTGAGAAACAGATAAGATTGCACCACCTGTATCTAGTAAAGATAAATTAAGTTTTCCTTCCTCGTCTTCAAAAATTCGCAGATTGCATATTTTCTCCGCCAGGTATTTGGCATCTTCATCTGTGTCATCATGAGTAACTCCTAATAATATTACTAAACCGGTCCCGATTTCACCTACCCTTTTCCCTTCAACTTTTACTGATCCTTTTTTTACTCTTTGAATTACAGCACGCAATTTTTATCACCTGACTCCATCTTTTATTCTTCTGGGGGTAACCCTCCGTACCTCAACAACATCTTTAATCCTATAAATTTTCTCCACAATAGAATTTAACTGTTCTAAGTTATTTATATTAATTTTTAAATCAATAACCGCAGTTCCGTTTTTCTTTATTCGGGCATTAATAGCTGTAATCTGAATTTTTGCATCACTAACAGTATTAATAATCTCCGAAGTCAATTTTGCCCTATCTACAGCAGTAATCATAATTTCTACCTGAAAAGTATTACTATCCGATTCATCCCAAGCAGCTTCAACTAACCGTTCAGGTTCTAAAGCTAAATAAGAACAAACATTAGGACAATCCGCCCGATGAATAGAAACTCCTCTTCCTCTGGTGATATAACCTATTATTTTATCACCGGGCAAAGGATTACAACAACGGGCAAAACGGATCATTACATCATCTACGCCTTTTATTCTTACACCTTGAGAAGAATTTTTTAATTTGGACTTTTTCGTTTCTTTCGGTAAAAGGTCATGCTCTAAATCAATACTGACTATTTTATCCTTTTCATAGACTTCTTTTAATTTTAAAACAACCTGTATAGGTGTGATTACTCCATCACCAATGGCCACCAATAAATCTTCTGAAAAACTAAAACCCAGCTTCGGCGCAATATTATTTAGACGATCGGTGCGTAAATTATTTTGCACTTCCAGTCCATGTTTGCGCAGCTCTTTTTCTAATAGTTCCTTGCCTCTATTTAAGTTTTCTTCCCTTTTCTCCCGTTTAAACCACTGTCTGATACGATTTTTCGCTTGAGAGCTTTTAACGATTTTCAGCCAATCACGACTGGGTCCGTTTGCCTGCTTGGAAGTTAATATTTCTACTATGTCGCCGGTTTTCAATGTGTAATCTAAAGGAACTAATCTATTATTGACCTTACTGCCGATACATCTGTGTCCTATTTCCGTATGAACCCGATAAGCAAAATCTATGGGGGTGGACCCGGCAGGAAGTTCAAAAACATCGCCTTTTGGAGAAAAAACAAAGACTACATCAGAAAACAGATCGATTTTTAAAGTTTCCATGAATTCCTTAGAATCTTGTAATTCACTTTGCCATTCTCTGATTTGTTTTATCCAGGTTAATTTTTCATCTATCCTGGCTTTTTGTTTGGAGTTTTCTTTATAGAGCCAATGAGCGGCAATACCATACTCGGCAGTATGATGCATATCCCAGGTCCTAATTTGAATCTCAAAAGGTTCCCCCCGGGGACCTATTACCGTAGTGTGCAGAGACTGATACATATTAGGTTTAGGCATCGCAATATAATCTTTAAACCGTCCGGGAATAGGTTTCCATAAGGTATGGACAATGCCTAACGTTCCGTAGCAATCCTTAACACTATTTACTATAACTCTCACGGCAATCAGATCATATATTTCATTTAAATCTTTATTCTTTTTTTCCATTTTAGTGTAAATACTATAAAAATGTTTAGGTCTGCCGCTAATGTCTGCTGTTAAATTAGCTTTTTTTAATTCTTCCCTCAAAATTTCGATTACTTCGTTTATATACTCCTCCCGCTCTTTCCTTTTCATTGATATTTTCCCGACCAAATCATAATATTTATCAGGTTCTAAATACCGAAAAGAGAGATCTTCCAATTCCCATTTAAATCTAAAAATACCTAGTCGGTGGGCTAAAGGAGCAAAAATTTCCAAGGTTTCCTGTGCCACTTCCCGTTGTTTCCAAAAATCATGATGTTTTAAAGTACGCATATTATGAAGTCGATCAGCCAGTTTAATTAGAATTACCCGTATATCTTTAGCCATAGCTAAGAACATTTTACGATAGTTTTCTATCTGTCTTTCTTCTTTAGAAGAATACCCTATTCTGCTCAGTTTTGTTACCCCGTCTACCAGCAAAGCAATTTCTTGACCAAATATTTTCCTAATATCCTCCAATTTTTTCGGAGTATCTTCTACAACATCATGTAATAAACCTGCAGCAATAGTATTATCATCTAACCCTAACCCGGCTAAAATTTTGGCCACAGCTAAAGGATGGGTGATATATGGTTCCCCTGAATTCCGCAGTTGTCCTTCATGAGCCTGTTGGGCAAAATTATATGCCTTCTCTATTAAGTCCAAATCAGCCTTGGGATTGTTCTTTTTCAGCTCTTCTATCAATTCCGTTAGAGCCATATCCACCCTCCTTTCTCATTAATATTTCATCAGTGAAATTACATCATAGCCAAATAAATTCTTGCGGCCCTCCAGGTAAGAAAGTTCAATAAGAAAACCTAAACCTAACACTTCGCCACCTAATTTTTCTACAAGGTTAATGGCAGCTTTAATAGTGCCTCCCGTAGCTAGCAAGTCATCTGTGATAAACACTTTTTGCCCTGGTTTAATTGCATCCAAATGAACTTCTAATTGGGCAGTTCCATACTCCAATTCGTATTCTGTACAAACCGTAGCAGCCGGCAATTTTCCTTTTTTCCGAATTGGAACAAAACCACAACCCAGTTTATAGGCTAAAGGACCTCCTATAACGAACCCACGAGCTTCCGGACCCACTATCAAATCTACCTGTTTATCTTTTATTTTTTCCGCTAAGCTGTCAATAGCATAACTAAAAGCTTTACCATTAGCTAAAAGAGGCGTTATGTCCTTAAAACTAATTCCTGGTTGAGGGAAATCAGGTATTATCCTAATATATTCTTTTAAATCCATCTTTTCGACTCCTTTAATTAATTTTATAGTCATTTTTTTGTAAGCACACCAAAAGCAATTTTTTGATATTCCTGAAAATCCAGTCTCTTCCTAACCCCTTCTAAAAAAAGAGGGGATTGTTCTAATTTAACCTTTGCCGGGTTAGGTGCTAAAATGATTACCCGCATACTATCTTTTATTTCTACCTCTAATAATTTTAATTCCTCCAGTATTTTTAACCAATGACAGACATCGGAAACTGATAACAATATCCGGTGGGATTTTGCCAAAGAAACAATTTCTTTATCATTTAGGGTTATTTGTAAATCTTTGTTAGCAATCTTTTTTAATAATAGATAAAAAAGAACTAATTGTTTTCTTCCCGGGGCTAATCTTCTAAGTAGATACAGGTTTTTAGCTTTATCTTTTATTCCATATAAAAAATGAACCTTTACTGAACAATTACATGTACAAGTTTTTTGCAGTAATTTTTCATATTCTGCTTTGGAAAAACAAAGGTTGTATAAAACAAGATGCTTAAGGTGAGGAGTTAAAATTTCCGAGTAATTAATTCCACCAATTATTACTCTATAGAAACCTTTCGCGATTAATTTACCAATTTTTTCATATTCCTCTTTAGAAAAATCGCCTTTATTAAAAAGAATTTTATCTTTTAATTCAGGGTCAGCTTCCAGTTCCCTGACCAAATATTTAGCTTCCTTTTGACTGTTAACATAGATGGCCGTAAATTCTCCGGCCCGCAACAAGTTTTTTATATAACCAATTTTATCATTACAACCCCGATAGTCAATTATTTGAATACTGTCCTTTGGAAACGATTCCAAAAGGTTAGGAGGACAATAAGGATTATCTATTTTATTGTTAGGTTTAATATCCTTTAAAATTAGCTGAAGGGAAGTTGTACCGTTCCACTTATTCTCATCTAAGGTAAAAGCAAAATCCAAAGGTTCACGACTTGCAGCTATTTCTGAATAACCGGCCATATTAAACCCAATTGCGTCCCAATATGTATCGTGAGCCTTGATTGTCAATTTTAAATGTTCTCCACTGCTACCAACCTGACGATAATTATGAATTTCTCCATTCCGATAGACTAATACAGGTTCAGGATTTGCTGCACCAAAAGGCTCTAATTTTCTAAGTTCTTCCAAAAAGTTAAAATCTACGTCCGCCAGGTCAATCTCCCCATCTAAGGCCAGGGAAGGAATTAAATTTTCCTTTTGGAGTATTTTGCGGGCAATAAAATTTATTTTTTCACAAAACCGGAAAAGATTCTCCTCTCTTAAACTCAAACCTGCGGCCTGGCTATGCCCTCCAAAACTATGTAAGTATTCTTGGCATTGTTGTAAAGCTTGATAAAGGTGAAATCCAGGTATGCTACGGCCGGAACCTTTATAAAGACCGTCTTGTTTTGTCAGGAGAATAGTTGGCCGATAGTATTTTTCCACTAATCGTGAAGCCACAATCCCAATAACTCCAGGATGCCAGTGGTCTCCGGCTAAGACAATAACCGGATTTTCGTTTAAATCGATCTTTTCCGTTAAAAGAAGGGCTTCCTCCATTATCCTTGCTTCAATACTTTGTCGCTCCTGATTAGCTTTATTTAAATTTTGTGCAATTTCTTTAGCTACTTCTTCCTTTTGGGACAATAGTAATTTTACCCCTAAACCGGCATGACCAATCCGGCCACAAGCATTTAACCGGGGGGCCAAAAAGAAGCTCACCTGTTCTGAGGTTATTTTTTGTAAATCAACACTTGCAACTTCCGCTAAAGCTCTAATGCCTAGCCTTTTTCCCTTAGACATGTTTTCTAAACCATACTTCACCAGCACCCTGTTTTCCCCTACTAAAGGAACAATATCAGCAATAGTACCTAAAGCCACTAAATCCAAATACTGATAGGCTTCTGATTTTCCTCTTTCACTCCCCAGGCAAGATTCTAATAAAGCCTGGGCAAGTTTAAAGGCAACACCTACCCCCGCGAAAGGGGTACTACCTTTCTCTAATAAAGGATTAATTATAAGACAAGGAGGCAAAATCTCCGGGGGCTGATGGTGATCAGTAACAATAAAGTCCAGCCCAAAAGCTTGTCCACTAATAACTTCTTCAACAGAACTTATCCCGCAATCAACAGTGATTACTAAAGGTTTTTCCGGAACTATCTTTTCTAAAGCCTGAAGATTTAAACCATAACCTTCCTCTACCCTATCCGGTATATAGTAATCCACCTGACCGCCTAAATATTGTAAAACTGCCACTAATAAAGTAGTGGCGGTTATCCCGTCTACATCATAGTCACCGTAAATTACAATTTTTCTTTTATATTTCAAAGCTTCCACAATTGTTTTAACGGCTAAATCTACAGACTGCATTTTAAAGGGAGAGCTTAAATTTTCTAAACAGGGGTTTAAAAATTCATTTGCTTTTTTAGGATCATCATAGCCTCTATTCACAAGCAACAAGGCAAGAGTAGAAGATATTTTAAGTTCATTTACTAAAGACATTATCAACCGGGTATCTACATCTTTAAAATTCCAAATTTTCTCTTTAACCAATCTGCTGCCCCCATATAAAAGATTCTCTTTAAAAAGAAGCCAAGCTACACTTCTTTATTAGTAGCTTGGACTATCTGTTCATCTTTCTCATCTGCAGATGAGTTTTGATTGACAAAATTTAAATTTTCCATTCTTTCTCTTAACTCTTTTAATTCAGCTTCTAACTCATTGACCTGATTGGTTAAGTGTCTATTTTTACCTTCTAACTCCCGTTGTTTACGCCAAGCTCCGAAATTTTTAAAGGAACCTAATAGAAAAATACAAAGAGCACCCAGTAAAGCAGAACCTAAAATAACTAACACTAAGGAAGTATGAAATTCCCACATCAAAAAATTAATCACAACCACAGTAGTGTTTTGAATAGCAAAAATGGCAACTAACAAAGCAAATATCAAGGCACTTACTAAATAACCTTGCATTGTTCCCACCTCTCTTTCTAGAGTATAATTCGGTAAATATTCATTATTTCCTTCTGAATATTAGTTTTCTGAAAGAGAGGAAAGGATACTTATAAGTGCGCTTCACTTTTTTTCATTTCATACCATAAAGGACTGGCAATGAATATTGAAGAATAAGCACCGGCGGAAATACCGATTATAATAGCTAAGGCAAACAATCTTGTAGTCTCTCCACCAAAGAAAAACAGTGCTAATAAAACAAACAATGTAGAGATTGTAGTATTAATGGATCGGGTTAGATTTTGTTTTATACTTTGATTAATTAAAGGGATTAATTCTTGCTTTCTTGACTTTTGTGCCTTCAAGTTTTCGCGAATCCGGTCAAAAATTACTATAGTATCATTTATTGAATAACCAAAGATCGTTAAAACTGCAGGGATAAAGGTACTATCAATCTCAAATTGAAAAATAGAAAAAATACCAAGGGTAACCAAAATATCATGAATTAAAGCAATAATACCGGCTAAAGCAAATTTAAACTCAAACCTGATGGTTATATAAACAATCATCAGGGGAATAGCAATACTCAAGGAAAGAATACCGGCCCTTCTTAATTCTTTGCCGATTGTGGGACCTACTTTTTCACTACGAAGGATTTCTAAAGAACCGATTTCTTTTTCTAAGGTACTTACTACATCTTTTTGTTGTGCCTCATCTAAAACACTCGTTTTGATGATAAAAGTATTATCCTCAGAAGGCTGAATTGCACTGTCTTGTAAATCAACTATCTCCAAAGCGGCTCTAACTTCCTCTATAGTGGTTTCATCCTGGAATTTTACTTGCAGCAGGTTACCTCCCACAAAATCTATACCGAAATTAAAGCCTTGCACAGCCAGGGAGAAAAGGCCAGGAATGATTACCAACAGTGATAATAAGTACCATATTTTTCTCTTACCTATAAAATCCATTTTTAATATCCTCCCTCTTAGGCCCCAAATAATTTATTATTTTTAAAAGCATTTGATAAAACAAACTGTTTTAATAAAAATCTAGTAAAGGTTATAGCAGTAAACATACTAACTAAAATACCAATCATTAATATCAAAGCAAAGCCACGAATAGTTCCCATACCAAAATACATTAAAACTATAGCTCCAATCAAAGTTGTTACGTTTGAATCAATAATTGTCCGAAGAGCGCGGGAAAAACCGGCGTCTAAAGCTGCCCTTAAAGTTTTACCATTCCTTAATTCTTCTTTAAACCTTTCATAAATAATGATATTGGCATCCACAGCCATACCTACTGATAAAAGAAAACCGGCTATACCAGGTAAGGTAATAGTTGCATCAATTGCTATCAAGATACCCCAAAGAATTATCGAATATAAAATCAGTGAAACTCCGGCTACAAATCCCGGCAAACGATAATAGAATAACATGAAAAGTAGTATAGCTAAAATACCATATATACCAGCAACTTTGCTTTTATCCAAGGAATCTAATCCTAATTTTGGCCCGACAGTTCTTTTTTCAACTATTTCTAATTCTACGGGTAAAGCACCGGACCGAAGTAATACAGCTAAATCATGAGCCTCTTCCAGATTGGCAAAGCTACCGGAAATCTGGGCTTGGCCATGGGTAATGGCCTCACTTACAAAAGGAGCTGAGAGAAGCTGACCATCTAAAACAATAGCAAT
>Ga0134092_1000504_pt1 | contig 39134 bp, 33 predicted proteins | sample 3_6taG_FD_94454 | JGI IMG/M metagenome (GOLD analysis project Ga0134092, IMG submission 94454) | Switchgrass degrading microbial communities from high solid loading bioreactors in New Hampshire, USA - 3_6_20_6_A3 metaG | ecosystem: Engineered > Bioreactor > Semi-continuous > Anaerobic >... | reverse complement strand
TGAGCCAGGATCAAACTCTCATTAAAAATCTTTAATCTATCCTGTTACTCAAAGTACTTCACACTGTTTAGTTTTTAAGGTTCGTTTTGTGTTGGCCGCTTTCCGCAGCCGACTTATTTACTATAACAGATTTTCTTTTCTCTGTCAAGTGTTTTTTTATTTTTTATTTCAAGGGCTCTCACCCTTGAAACTTAGCCGCTGAATTGCGACGGCTATTTTAATATAGCAGATTTTTTACCTTTTGTCAACATGTTTTTTAAAACTTTTTCATCACCAATATAATTATAGTTATTATCTATAATCTGCAATAAATAATTGATTTATAATAGTTGATTCACTATAACACTTTTTGATAAACTATATTTATAGTATATATAGACGATGTTTATAGATAAAATTTCTAATAGAAAGGAATGTTATAAATTGGATATAAGACAAATTGAAACATTTGTACATGTAGCTAATCTAAAGAGTTTTTCAAAAGCTGCAAAGAAGCTTTATATAACTCAACCTACAGTAACTAATCATATTCAAAACCTAGAAAAAGAACTAGGTACTTTGCTAATCAATCGTACTGGTAAAAATATAACCTTAACCGATGCAGGTATATTATTTTATAAACATGCTATAAATATTTTAAATTCTTGCGAAATGGCTAAATTCGACTTAGCATCCTTTAAGGGACATATCCAAGGCCACCTATATATATATTCTAGTACAGTGCCTAGAAAATATATATTACCTGCAATTATAAATGGATTCCTACAAAAATACCCCAAAGTCACTTTTACACTTGAAAACAAAGACTCAAAGGATACTATTACAAGTATTCTAGAAGGTGAAACAGATTTTGGTATTGTAGGAGCTAAATATCCTTCTAAGAACCTAAATTATATAGACCTAGTAGAAGATAATCTATTAGTTATTGCTCCTAATAACTACTTTTTAAAACCAAACTATTCAACTATAAAAATAGATGAAATATTAGATAAGAAAGTAATATTTAGAGAAGAAGGCTCAGGTACAAGACAGCTTGTAGTTAAAGAATTGGAGAAAAATAATATCAATATAAGTAATTTAAACATTGTTGGATTTATAGAAGATACAGAAGTCATAAAAAGTTTAGTAGCTTTAGGCATGGGAATTAGCTTTATATCAAATAGAGGTATAGACGATGACATCAAATTAGGTAAATATAAGGCTTATTATGTTGAGGGTTTTGAATTAACAAGAAAATTTTATTTTGTATACCATAATAAAAGACAGCTATCCCCTTTAAATGAAACTTTTAAATCCTTTATATTGGATTACATAAAATCAAACTTATAATATGAAATGTTTTGCAAATTAAATAAGAAACCCTTTACGGTTTCTTTTTATTATGAACAGGAAAGTTCTTGCTTACAAAGTATTAAATAATACAGAACTTTCCATTATCAACTTTTAAGAAATTTCTTTAATTTTTCTAACCCATTATTAGAAACTTTTCTTATATCTTCTTTATATTGTTTTTAAAGGCAAAAATAGCTGCTTGTATCCTGTCATTAACACCTATTTTTTTGAATATACTGGATACGTGATTTTTCACAGTTTTTTCGCTTATAAACAATTTATCAGCTATATCTTTGTTGTTTAACCCTTCTGCTATAAGTGTGAGAACTTCATATTCTCTTTTTGTAAGAGATTTTACTTTCTGTAATCTCTCATCAGATTCTTCATCCTCGCCATTTAACCTTTCAACTAACATCTTCGCAATACTTGGCTGTATATAGGTTCTACCATTATACACTTCCCTAATAGCTTTAATTAAACTATCCGCATCAGAATCTTTTAATATATATCCATCAGCTCCCATTTTAATTGTTTCAAATAAATATTCCTTATCATTATGAATTGTTAGCATAATTATTTTTGTATTTATACCAATGTCTTTCAATCTTCTCAATACATCTATGCCATTATATTTAGGCATATTTATATCTAATAATAATACATGCGGGTTGTATTTTATAGCTTTATCTATAGTTTCCTCTCCATCTCCAGCTTGTGCAACAACGGTTATATCTTTTTCTAGTTCTAATAATTGTTTCAATCCTTCCCTCATCAACATATGATCATCAGCTATCATAACTGCAATCTTATTAATCTCTGTCACTTTAATTCTCCTCCTTAGAAAGCGATATATAAAAACTAATCTTTGTCCCCTTATATGGGGTAGATTTAATTATCAGATTTCCACCTAGTAATTCAACTCTTTCTCTCATATTTGTTAATCCGTAACCACTAATACCTTTTTTATCATTTTCAGTTTCAGATAGCTTATCAACATCAAAACCAATACCATTGTCTACTATGTTTACATTTAACCTATTAGAAGAATACTCAACCGTTATTTTGGCTTCAGTTGCTTTTGAATGTTTGCTTATATTGCTTAAAGCTTCTTGAATAATCCTAAAAATAGAAATCTCGATAGATTTGTCTAAATCACAGGTTTGTCCAAATACTTTTAACTCCACATTGATTCCAGTATACTCAATAAAATTTTCTATATAGCGTTCTAATGTAGGAATTAACCCTAAATCATCTAAAGACATAGGCCTTAGGTCAAAAATTGTTTTTCTTAAATCATTTAATGCTGCTCTTGCTAAGGATTTAAAATTAGACATCTCCTGTTTAAACTTTTCTCTATCTATATCCACTAATCTCTCACATAATTCTGCTTTTATCACTAAATTTGCCATAGACTGAGCTGGTCCATCATGTATATCCATAGCTAACTTATGCTTTTCCTCTTCTTGAACCTCAATTAACTTTATAGCATAAGATTGCTTTTTCTTTAAAATATCTACTGTGTTTATGATTTCATCAATATTACCTCTTAAATATTCACCGACTACGCTTACTGATTTCCATACTTTTATTGCCTTGTTATAAACATCAATGGCAGATTTAAGACGCATCTCCTGTTCCATTCTCTTTTTAATAAGATTTTTTTCCTCTTCTCTCTTTAGTAAAAGCTGAATCCTTATTTTATTAGCCTTATCATAAGCTTCCTTAAAATCTACCTCTGAATATACATTAAAATTTTTATTTACTCTTGAGAGATAAATCCTACTTTTTCTCTCTTCTATTTCCAATAAATCCACTTGCCTTGTAATTTTCTCCACTTGTTCATTTATTAAATTTAATTCCTTTTCCGCAATCTTTACATCACTTCTAGCTTGTTCTACTATGCTAACTATTTCTTCTTTACTGCTTTCTATAGAATCTATAGTTTTTCGTAGTATGTCGTTTATCCTGTTAATATCAGGAGTTATACCTCCCACTTTTTACCCTCCATTTTCATATTTCTATTTTTTGTATTTCATTCTTTTCATCATCTGTTAATACGTTATGTAAATTTAATATAATCAGTAGTCTGCTTTCATCAATTTTACCTACTCCACTTATAAATCTTCTATCAACTTCTGTAATTATATCAGGTGCTGGATCTATTTGCTCTTCATCTAATCTTATAGTTTGAGATGCTTCATCTACAATAAATCCAATTTCCCTATCATTTAAACTTATAACTATTATTCTAGTCTCCTTTGTAAGTTCAGTTTCTCCCATACTGAATCTTTTCTTTAAGTTGATTAAAGGAATTACATTTCCTCTATAATTTAATACACCTTCAATGAATTCAGGACAATTGGGAATACGTGTAGGTTCTCTGTAAGGAATAATTTCTTTTACTTTCATTATGTCTATACCAAATTCTTCTTTGTCTATTTTGAAAACTACGTATTGTTTTTCACCCACAGTATATTACCTCCTTTACTATTTCATTATCACTTAATTGTATTCTACAGAAAAAATAAATATCCTTCTTTATTTTCGCTTTTTGAAATTTTAAAATCCAAAAATGTCGAAAAGTACACAACCCTTTCAATTGAATAGACTTTTAGCCCTATCATCACGATAAGACTAAAAGTCTATATTTATTATTTTATATTCCTATGTTATGTGGTAATTAGGTCATATATTGTTTACATTCCATTAATACTTCTTTCAAATACCACTTTACCATCTTTTATTACTTTATCTGTATGATTTACTCCAAAGTGGTATATTATATATTCGAAATTAGGTGCATCAAATATAACTAAATCTGCCTTTTTACCAATTTCAATACTTCCTATTTTTTGTTCAAGTTTTAGTGATGCAGCACCGTTTATTGTGGCTGCTGTCAACACCTCTTCAGGAGTCATCTTTAAAATTATGGAAGCAAAGCTCATTATAAGCTGCATATTCTCCGTTGGACAGCTCCCTGGATTATAATCCGTTGATAAGGCTACAGCAACACCTTCTTCTATCATATATCTAGCATTTGCAACCTTTTGTGATTGCAAATTGAAAGAGGTGCCTGGTAGCAAATTGCCTATTACTCCTTTTTCTGCCATCATTTTTATTCCTTTAGGGCTAGCGGCTACTAAATGATCTGCTGATATGCATCCTATTTCAGCAGCTAATTCAGCACCACCTAGTGATTCAATTTCATCAGCATGTACCTTAGGCAATAGTCCCCATCTTTTACCTGTTTCTAATATGTCCCTTGTCTGATCTACTGTAAATACTCCTCGTTCACAGAAAACATCGCAAAACTTAGCTAATCCTCTTTCCGCTACTTCTGGAATCATCTTATTTTTTATTACATCAACAAATTGCTCTGGATTATCCTTATAACTTGGAGGAATAGCATGGGCTGCCATAAATGTAGATACTATATCTACAGGATGGTCTTCATTCAGATTTTTGGCTACTTCCATCTGTTTTAATTCAGTATCAAAATCATCAAGGCCATATCCACTTTTAGCTTCTACTGTAGTAACTCCAAAAGAGAGCATACGATCTAAGCTCTTCTTAGCTTGATTATATAGCTCATCAAAGGTGGCTTTTTTGGTGGCATTTACAGTACTGTGTATACCTCCCCCTGCTTCTAGTATATCTAAGTACTTTGCACCTTTTAATTTCATAGCTAATTCATTTTCTCTAGACCCACCATGAACTAAATGAGTATGAGAATCTACTAATCCAGGAGTTACAACTTTACCTCGCCCATCTATTATTACTGTATTTTCATCAGCCTCTATATCATCTGGTAAACTTCCTTGACCTACAAATATTATTTTATCATCTTTTATAGCGACTACTCCATCCTTTATCAGACCAACTTGTCTCATTTCATCCTTTACTCTAGGCCTATTTGGTCCTTTTAAAGTATACAGATTATCAATGTTCTTAATAATAATATCAGCTTTCATAAGATCACCCTATTCAAATATTTTCCTTTCTAGTATTTGATCTGAGCTGAAGTTTTCTAGTCTCAAATAATAATCTGCCACATCAACTAATGCCTGCATTGGTACCAAACCTATTATTTCGCTGCCAATAACGTTTACTCCATATCTTCTTGCTTCTCTTTCGATTGTATCAAACACTCTAAATATAGGAGTTTTAGTATAATCCACTAAATTCATGGAAACCTGAACTATGTTTCTTTCCTTTATTTCTAGTCCAATAGCTTTGCAATAAGTGAATCCTCCAGTTTTAGCCCTTACAGCTTTTGCAATCTTTTTAGCAATTGACAAATCACTTGTACCTAAATTTACATTATATGCAATTAGTGGTGGTCTAGCACCAACTGCAGTAACTCCAGATTTTATATTAAGTTCTGCTGGTCCAAAGTCTGGCTTCCATTCTTCATCTTTTAGCTTTTCTGCCATACCTTCATATTGGCCTTTTCTAATCTCTGCTAGGTCTTCTCTATTTCTAGAAGTTGCTGATTTTTCATATAGGAATACTGGAATATTTAATTCTTCACCAATTCTTTTTCCAAGGATTTTAGAATACTCTACACATTCTTCCATAGTTACATCAGATATTGGAATTAAAGGTATAACATCAGTTGCTCCCATTCTTGGATGTCCACCAGTGTGTTTTGTCATGTCTATTAATTCTGATGCAACCTTAGTAGCTTTAAAAGCTGCTTCAATAACTTGATCTGGTTCTCCAATAAATGTTACTACAGAACGATTGTGATCTGCATCCATGGAGTAGTCCAAAAGCTTTACATTTTCAGTTTTTCTTATCTCATCTACTATCTGTTCTATTATATCCTTGTTTCTTCCTTCACTAAAGTTTGGTACACATTCAATTAATCTAGCCATAAGTATCCTCCTCGTTTTATATTTTGTATATATTTCTATACAACTAGTCCTTGGACTAGTTTATCATCATAGTTAAGAAGGCACTATATTTTCATTTGGTTTAAAAGTAGATATAAACTACTCAAATTCCAAGTTTGTCCATAAAAATGATAAATTTTCTACAACCAAGCTATAGATTCTAATTAAAAATTTATTATGTATCCTATATATATATTTTAATATATTAACGGGATAAAGTACAAAAAACCACAGAAATTATCTGTGGTTATCTTCTATGTTGTCATTTAGCTTATAAGACTTAATAGGTGTATATACTCTCTTTCCCATAATAATCTCACTTTTCATAAGAACCAGATTATCAAGAATAAATTCTTTACCTAGATAAGGCTTAACAAGTTCTCTCAATATGTTAAAGTCAATATCCGTTATAATTCTTCTACCTAAGGTAATATGAGGATTGAATTTTCTTTCCTCCTTATCAAACCCCAGATGATACATGCTTTGTTCTAATTCCTTATAGATTTTGTTGATTTCATTCATCTGTCCATCTAGCCCTAACCATAATACTCTATATTCATCATCCTTTTTATTGAAATATCCTAAGCTTTTTAATCTAACTGTTATAGGAAAATTGCTTAAGGATAATTGTTTCAAAACTTTATCTATAGAATTAGTTTGGCTATCATCTATTTCTCCTAAAAATTTCAAAGTCAGATGAAAATTTGAAGGACTAACCCAGGTACCTTTTTCTGCATTTTGCTTTAATACCCCTTGAATGTTAGTCAGATGGTCTTTAAATTGTTTTGAAAAATCAAATCCAATAAATGCTCTCATATTTGCACTCCTATTAATTAACTCCATTAAATACTCTTAATCTATAATTTTGCACAGCTTTCCCTTTTCATTATTTGAAAGGGCAATAATAATTTATCCTCTTTCAATTCATGACCATTTATTTTCTTAATTACACTTCTAATTGCTACTGCTCCTATATCATAAAATGGCTCTCTTATTGTTGTAAGTCTTGGTCTATATATTGAAGCAATCTTTTTGTCTCCAAAACCACAGATTGAAATATCCTCTGGAACTCTTATATTGTTATCATAACAGTAACTCATCAATCCTATTGCCATTTCGTCATGACCACAAAATATAGCAGTAATATCATTCTTCTTTACAAATTCAATAACTGATTGCCCCATATCATATCCATCTTGAATTGTAAAACCTTTGGCATAATATATAAATCCATTCTTGTTCTTATTTTGTATAGCTTTATTATATCCTTCAATTTTGTTTATTTCAACAGAATATTTATCATCATCCTCATATGTAACGTATAGCAAATTTTCATGACCTAGGTTTATTAGATACTCTGCCATATCATTACAAGCCTTACTTCTGTCAATAGATACGGTGAACAAATTATTTTTGTTATAATATCTATTTATGTATATAAAAGGTATATTGTAGTTCTGCATTTCATCTATTACTTCATAATCATTTTTCTCAGAAATTAAAATTATTCCTTCTACTTGTTTACTAGTAAAAAACTCTGCAAACTTCATTTCAGCATCTATATTTCCGTAGCTACTGGATAATATAATATCATAATTGTACATTTGTCCTATCTCTTCAATTCCTCTAACCATTTCAGCAACATAAGAATTTCCTAAATCTGTAACAATTACACCTATTAAGTTGGATCTCCTTGTAACAAGACTCCTTGCAACCTCATTTGGTTTATAATCAAGCTCTTTAATGGCTTCTAAAACCCTTCTTCTTACTTCAAAGCTAACAGGTTTTGAATTATTTATTACTCTAGATACAGTTGAAATAGATACCCCTGCTAATTTAGCCACATCTTTAATTGTTGGTGTCATAATCATCTCCCCATTTCCAATTAGATTAACAACAATTATTGTTTTGATTCTACATTATCGTTGAGAAAATATCCCATAGTGTTTTAGCAAGATTATAGGAATTATAATCAAATTCCTTTTCTCTTATTGGCACTGTTATATATCCAATCCCTCTCATATTGTTGTCCTTAATAAGTGGTAATACTATAACCGATTGCCAATTAGGTGTGTTGAGGTTCAATACAGCATCATTTCCTGTATCCCAATCAATCAAAAATTCCCCTTTTTTATTTATAATAGCATCTTCAACTATTTTATGATTTATATAATTATTTTCTGACCAGTTTTTATCAAATCTCTTCCTGGAATAATTAAATAATATATTCCCATCTTTATCTAATTCAATTAAAGTACAATATTCTGCCTGAAGAACCTCTATTACTTTACCTAAGAATAAGAATATCTTTTCATCTTTACTTATGGAACTCTTTATTATACTAATAGTGTCCAGTATTGCTGTTACATTAGTCTGATCAACATTTATATTGCCAGTTAAAATTCCTGCTAATCTATCTACTCTATCTAGGGCATTCGATAAATTGGTGTTCCACATGACTACTCTATTTTTTCCTTTTCTTTTTGCACTATATAAAGCCTGATCTGCCTTTATTAATAGTTCCTCTTTAAACTGACTATGTTTTGGAAAAAGAGAAACTCCAATGCTAATAGTTATGGTATGTTCTATATTGGATATATCAAGTTTGGAAATGCCTCTTCTTATTTTTTCAGCTACTTTAATGGCTTGTTCCTCTTCCACGTCGTCAATCAATATAACAAATTCTTCCCCACCATATCTGGCAATAATATCAGTTTTTCTGATGCTTTCAATCAGATGTTTTCCAATATTTGATAAAACTAAATCTCCTATTCTATGGCCATATGTATCATTTATAGATTTAAAATTATCAACATCTATTATTGCTAATGCAAATGACTTTTGATTCCTCTTTGATTCATTGATTTTATTAGTCAATTCATTTTCAAAATATTTTCTAGTATGGGTTCCAGTTAATCTATCTATAGTAGACAATGTCTTTAATTTATAGTTTTCAATATTGAGAAATATTATATTGATTAGATTTCTGATTAAATCTATCCTTTTTTCGTCAAATCTATTAAATAGCCTATCGGTTTCTAGTAATATAAATCCTTGACTTTTTTGTATGTTCAAATCTACATTTTTTCTTCTTTCAGTTTTAATATTTACTTTTTTCTCTTTAATAGTAATAGGAACACAGATAAGAGCTTTGGTGTTTTTAGGCAACAGCTCCTTGTATAAACCTATAACATTGGTTTCTAATGAAGTACTTAAAAGTATTCCTCCATCATATCTGTTAGCTAAAGCCAACAAATTCTGGTTTAGATTGATATTTTCTCCGCTATGAATTTGAACAATTGGAACGTATTCATTTTTTATCTCATCGTAAACTAAGATACACCCTCTCTGAGCTAAAGTTTCCTTGCATATGAATTTTAAAATTAGATCTAAATTATATTTGTAATTATCTGTTAACTCCTTAATCAGGTTAGAAATATCTAGAATATCTTTTATATCCCCATATAGAACATTTTTTTCCACTAGCTTTGCAAATTGGATTTTATCCATCAAATCTAATAAAGAACTGTAGTCAAAATACTTTTCAATATTATCTTCCCTCTTTAATTCATCTAGCCTTGTCCAGACTATTTTTTCGTTAAAAACTTTGTAAATTGCTTTAGATAACTTGTCCTTAATCTGATCTGAATTTTGTGTTTTTGTAAAACTAATTTGCAAATCTCTTATTGGAACATTTTTAATCAATCTATATATTATGTCCAATGCTTCTACAAAGAAATTAAAGGATTGAAAATGGTTGCCTCTTTCAAAAGCTCTGTTACCCAGCAACAAATTAATAATTATAGCAAGATTCTCAAGGTTGTTTTTTTTCACTTCTTCTTCTAACTTTATGAGATTATTATAGCTACGCTCATCATCTTTCATGCCATTTATAAGTAGCTGTCTAATAAATTCAAAGTTCTGTGCACAATAATCATCCTTCAACTGGTCATCTTCCGTTAATATGTCCATTAGATAATCGTAATCTTGTTCCATAAAAGATAAGACGCCTAGATATAATAGAAATTTTCTTCTAATATAATTTAAACCTTTACTTTTAAATTCAGCTCTAAGATTATCAAATTCTTCTTTATTAAATACTCCTTTACTTAAATATTCAATTTGAGCTAATTTAGATTTTGATATCAGGTATCCTGAAGTATCGTATTGTTTATATTGCTGCATTGCTTTAAAATACCATGTTTTTGCTTCATCCCATTTTCCGAAATTAAAATAGAATTCTCCTAAAAAATGATAATATTGAGTTTCTACCTCGAAACTTATATTCTTTTCTTTTGAGTATTCTTCTTTTAAAATGTTATAGTAATTATAGGCTTGATCATATTTGTTGGTATATAAATATATTAGTCCTAAATTTAAACTGGTTATTAATATTCCATTGCCATCGCCTATCTCTTTGGCAATTTCTCTAGCTTCCTCAAAGTAATTCTTTGCTTTTTCATATTCACATTTTGTCATGTAAACTTCTCCAATATTGTTTAAATATGCAAGTTTTAGATTCAGAACTTCTTGCTTATCTACAATAGCTAAAGCATTCTGGTAGTATTCCATGGCATTATCGTATTGTCCAAGAACAACATAAATAAGAGCTATATTATTCATTGGCCTTGTTGAGTCTATTAATCGACCATATTGATGGAAGTATTTAATACTTTTTTTATAATAACCAATAGCTTCTTCAGCATTTCCAATATAATACTGGTATAAACCCATTAAATTATATAGATTTCCAAATACTTCGCCAATGTTGTTTTCTAATGCAAAAATTTTCACCTCATTTAAATATTCTTGTAGATTTTCCATTATATTACTGAAAAACAGTACCTTACAATACAATAATTTTGACTCGGCAATCCCCCTCACATATCCTATTTGCCTTGCAAAATCAATTGTTTCTTTAGCTTTTTTCAACGCTTTTGAATTTAGTCCTATCTGCAAATACGTTTCCGATATTCCAATATTCGCCATGACGCAATATTCAAGTTTGTTATATTTCAAACCTTCCTTATGAAGTTCTTCATATATTTCTAAAGCCTTATCATTTTTTCCTCTCATATAATATATTTTACCTAAGGCTTCAAGAATGCTAATTTTGTGACTTATGTCTATGTCTTTACAAATTTCGTATGCTTCCTCCCAAAGGAGCAATGACTTAGTTCCATATAAATTGTTTTGTTTTTTAACTAAATTGAGTATAATATTTATGGCTTTTTCTCTTTGATTTGAAGCTACTAGATGATGAATTAATTCCTCCATTACCATTTCATAATTATCAGTGTAGCATTCTTGTAGTAATTCAGCTATATTTCTATGTATATCTTCCTTTTCATCCTTAGGTATCCTATAATAAATCAATTTTTTTAACTGTACATTATTTATACTATAGCTAAATCCCCAATCATAAACCACTTCATCTATCAATCTCATTGAAGTAAGTTCTTGCAATATTTTGTTAAGTTTATCCTCATCCATATAAACTATTCTTGATAGGATAGCTTTAGAAACGGAATTCTTATAAGCTGATAGTATTTTCATTATGCCCATGTATTTCTTTTCTACGATTTCCAGTTGACTCTTCAAAGCTTCATCCAAGCTAGATGGAAAATATATTTCAGAATACCTTTGTGCTTTCAAATCCCAGAAACCTTCTTCAACAAAAAACAGTTCCCCCTTCACATATAAATCTTTTATCATGTACTCAATATATCTAGGATTGCCTCTGCTTTCTTTGAGCAAAACAGCTGCAAATTTTAATGGTTTGTAATTAATGCCTAATATCTGTTGTACAAATTCTCCAATTTCATTTAAGTTTAAATTAGAAATTTTAATTCTTGCTACATATTCTCTGTTTAGCCATCTATAAAAAACATCATATTTGTCAGAATTTCTCAAAATTATTTTTTCATCACATGAAACAATTAACATTAAATTTCCATAAGAAATATTCTTTAACAGATAATCTATTAGATAGAGAAAATCAACAGCTGTTTTTTCTATGTTATCAATAATTAAATATTTCACTTCTTCCCTTGAACTAGCAAAATCTTCAAAATAATTGGTGACCCTATCAAACAACCTTAACCTATATTTGTGATCACTAAAATAGCTAACTAAATTGCTTCCCAACATGAATTTCAACTCAGGTAAAACATCTATAAATTCTCTAGCATATTTTTCAACAATTTGTTCTGGAGTATCTTTGATTGTTTGCCTTAATATTTCCGTTAAAGGCATTAAATTGGAATTATTGTTATCATTAATCTCTATACTATAAACATCTCTTCCCCTCATCCTTAACAAGTAAGATACTTCTTTCAGAAATCTAGTTTTTCCTACACCATCCTCTCCACAAATCAATAACATCTTTATAGTGTTGAATCCCTTTGAAATACTGTCATCATTTTCTAATATTTTATTGATCTCCCTATCACGGCCAATAATTTTGGTCTCAAAGTTCAGACCGCCTCTTTCCTTAATTAAATCGTATTTGTAATCTACATTGAAAACTCGTTTTATTTCTTTTATCAAGCCATTTATTTCAATATCCCTAACAAATGGATTCTTGTTCGTTAAAATATTTATTATTTGATTCATAAAATCAATTTGATATTCACTCATTTCTAAAATATGCTTATAAATATAAGGCATCTGTTCATCTTTGAAAAAATTATCAGTTAGTAAATAAGCCATTAACATTCCCAGAGAATATTTATCTGCACTTGAGCTTATCTTATTCTCTTGCTGTAAAATTACTTCTGGAGCAATAAAAAATCTAGTGATGTTATCGTATTCAGAATTTGATATATTTTCATAAATAGTTGCTAGATCCATTATTTTTAAATTTTCATCATTTTCAATAAAAACATGAGTTGGACTTAATAGCTTGTACACTATTCCTCTATGATGTAGATAATCAAGAACGGTACAAATTCTCAATATTATATTTATTTTTTCCTTTAAGCTTAAATTATTGTTTGTCTCTTCTAAACTGGGTGCATCAGTATACTCTGTTGTGCTATAGTATTGCTTTATTTTAACTTTTCTACCATCTATGGTCTTAATTATGGAAAACTGCTTACACGTAAGCAAATATGGATGTTTTATTCGGGATATACTAATAAAGTTATTGATGAAGTAATCAATAACTTTGCCCTGTTTTTCTGTGTTATAGACTTTCATAAATAGCTTTTTATCGTTATCCCAAATATCTACAACTTCATAAATCGTAGAGTAGGTACTATCTTTAATCAATTTATTGACTTTATACCTATTATCTACTAATTTCATCTAAAACTCCCCTTTTCCCCATTTTAAACAGCAACAAACTAATCATCTTTCATAGAATCATATAATCGTTCTAACCCTTCACTGAGAAAAACTTTTTGCTCTTCTGTTAAACTTTTCATTTTAGTATTTAAATAATCTATTCTTTTTTCTAAAACCTTATCAACTATTTCATGTCCCTTTGAAAGTACTTCTATTCTTACAACTCTTTTATCATTTTCATCCTTTTTTCTAATAACAAGCCCATTTCTCTCCATTCTATCAATTAAATCGGTGATAGTTGAACATGCTAGAGCCATCTTTTGACTCAATTCGCCTATAGTCATCCCTTGGTTGTTTATAAGAATTTGTAATGCCGTAAATTGAGGAATAGTGATATTAAAGTCACTTAGTATTTCTCTACCCTTTAAACGGATTATATGATCAATTTTTCTCAAGTATTTTTCTATTTTTACCACATTCTCAGATACCTTCAGTCCCTTCAAAAAATCCCCTCCACTAAATAATCATACAAAACTAAGGTACAACAATCCTAAAAGCGCTAGGAATGACTTCATATGTAGCAGGCAACTTGCCGCCATACTCTCCATCAATGTCTATGGTTATATCCTCTTCATCCATAGATTCCACTTTTATTTTCTTTGTCTTAAAATAAACAACATTGGGATGATTTACATGTTCTCCTCTAAATATATTTATAAATATCTGTGCTAAATCTTGTACTTCTGATTTTTTAATAATAATTACATCTAAATAACCATCACTTACATCAGCACCAGGAGCAATTCTTTTAAACCCTCCTATGGAAGCAGTATTGGATATTAAATACAATAATACTTCTTCTTCACCAACAAATTCATGGCTTATAAATCTCACCTTAATTGGTTCGATTTTGCTCCTAGGTATTTCCTTGAGGCCTTCTATGTAATAAGCCATTTTCCCAAAAATAGCTTTTATTTCTGGTGCTACTTTGTAGCCAATGTCTGTCAATAGTCCGCTGGCAGCCACATTAATAAAATATTCATGGTTAACTTTCCCTAAATCAACATCCATGGTATTGCCTTTTTTTATCATATCAACAAATTCATCTATCTCTTTTGGAATCCGCATGTAATTAGCAAAGTCATTCACTGTTCCTGATGATAATATGGCTACAGGAATTTTCTTACCACTAGTAGCAATTCCCTTAGCAATTTCATTAACTGTACCATCTCCTCCTGATGCAACAATAAAGTCCCAATCCTCACTACAGGTTTTTATTGTTTCATACATAGCATCATTCTTAGCTTTAGTGTTATATTTAGCAACTACATATCCTTCATTTATCAGCAAAGAGCACAATGCATCAATTTTTTTTTGGGCATTTTGTCTACCTGAAGAAGGATTGCATATGACCTTAACTTTTTTCATCTATATCAACCTTTCTTAATGCTATAATTATTACCTTTAATATAAAATAATTATTTTAATTAGCACTATGACAAATAATAAACTATTTATTTATATTTATAGTATATCAATAATAATCCATTGACAATACGATATATAGCAAAATTACTTTTAATAATAATTTTACTTGAAATAATCGTTAATTAAAAGGAGAACCATAATGGTTCTCTCTTATGATTTATACTTTTTAATTGTATTTTTAATTATCTCCACTATTTCAACGATTAAATCTATGTAGTCGTTTATATTTTTTATTGTATTTGCTGTTGAGTTAACACTTTCATTAACCTGTCCAACAACATGATAAATTTTTTCGCTAGTAACATCTAATTTTTCTGATATGGAGTTTATATTACTAACTAACTCCTTAGCATCAGGAGACACGGACTTTATTAGCTCCTTTGAATCTTCAGATATTACGCTGACGTTTTTAGTTGTTTCTGACAATTCCTTAATAATAGTATCAATTTCTTTTTTATTCATCTTTATCAATGATCTCAGTTCGGAAACAATACCATTTATATTTTTCATAAATACAATTAAATAAGTTAAAGCTCCTATTCCCAATAAGTATAATATAAACTTAAATAAATCCTGTAGTGTTAAAGTAGCAGTCATGTTACTCACCTGCTACTTCATCATCAGCATTTTCTTCTTCTATTTTTTCATGTTCTACATCGTTGTTATTTTCTGGAATATCATTATCCATTTCTATTTCGAACATTTTTCTTTCTTTTACTTCATTAATTTTATTTTTTATCTCTTCTTTCACTTTTCCTTCTAAATCTTTCATTGTTTTTTTGGTAGCTTCTGCTGTTTCTTTAGTTTTATCAGATATATCCTTTCTGAATTCTTTTCCAGATTTAGGTGCAAAAAGGATACCTGCCAAAGCACCAATGGCAGAACCTATTGCTAATTTTTTAAAAGTGTCAACCTTTCTTTTCCTTTCTTCCGCTCTCCTTTTTTCATTAATAAGATCTGAAAGTTTCATACGCTCCTCCCCTTTGATAATTTATGCTTTTTATACCCTAAATGATGTTAATATAATCCACTTACAACAAAAAAATTGAATTTTATTGAGAGCTTTTATTTCTTCTTATCAATTTTCTTTAACATCTCTTGCAGTTTCCTTGCTTGATGACCTGATTGTTCTGCAAAAGTTCTAAATAAATCTGCTATCTCTGCATCTTGAATATTTTTAGCATGCATTTCATAATCTCTAACCATTTCTTGAGTATCTAATATCTTTTTCTTTAAAATTTCTTTTGTATTCAATTCCATAGTTTTACCTCCCATGAATTGATGTTATTATTTATTGGATATATTTTATGTAATTGGCTTATTATTATGTATAAATTTAATAACATGTTATCTGGAAATATACGTTAGAAAGGGATTAAAATAGATTATTGTCGAAAGCATAATAGAATGGACAAGTTAAATCACACAGAGAATTGATAAAGAAACTGTTCACAATTGCACTAAAATAGTTTTCTCTCAATAACATAATCAGCCTGATATCCGCAGTTAGGACAAAGAAAGATATGTATACATTTTTCGCTATTTACTCCATCCACATTGTTAGTTATTTCATCCAGCAAATATGGACTATAATCATCGTAATAATTTACTTTTGCCCCTTGATCCTCCATAGGAGTATTACATTTCTCACAGTTGTATTGTACTGTATAGAGACCATTACATAGAGGACATACAGACTTCATCTGTTCACCACCTATTAATTATATGCCTATAAAATTATTATTGCAAAAATAAGTCATAATATACAAAATCCCTTAGGATTACCCTAAGGGATTTTGCTCCACAATGCCGCTTGCCGAACTAATTCACACCCGCCTCTTACAAGGTGGGTGCCCTGTCGACAGCTTCAAGTTTCCTCTTGCTGAGGCATGCTTTCCACTGTCGAACCCGAACTCCCTTATTATCTACGTCGGTTGAATTATTCGGGCTAACGCACATTGCAGAGTTGTTACTTCTATTATAACGTCTATTATTATATTATGCAAGAAACATTAATAATTTGACATGGTACATTATTCCATTAGCTGCACTTTGTTTCATTTTGCATACCATTTATAATCTCATCTATTTCTTGTTCATTTAGGGATTCTTTTATTATTAGCTTGTTTGCTAATGCATGCAAACATTGAATATTTTCCATTAAAATCCTTTTAGCTTCAGAATATAGATTCCTCAGCATCTCTTCACTTCTCTTTATTAGAGAATTGTCTATTGAAATGTTGGAATTAGCCACTACTTCATAATTTAATAAACCTAATTGATCATCCATTCCATAGGTACCAATCATGGACAGAACCATTTCAGTAGCCTTCTTCAAATCTGATGAAGCTCCAGTTGTTATATTGTCTTTTCCAAATATGATTTCTTCTGCCGCTCTTCCTCCTAAAGAAATGATTATATTATCAATAATATCCTTTCTGCTTTGATACATTCTATCAGGAGGGATGTTTAAACTAAATCCCCCCATTCCTCTTGTACTTGGAATGATGCTAACTCTAGTAACCCTATTAAATTTTGATACCTTCTTTGCAACTAAAGCATGTCCTGCTTCATGATAGGCTGTAATCTCTTTATCCTTTAAGGAAATACAACTCCTATCCTTCTTTTCTTCTCCAACAAGCACATTTAAGAAAGCTTTTTCAATATGTTTCATGGTTATCAATTTATCCTTATTCCTTGCAGCAATCATAGCAGCTTCGTTCATTAGATTTTCAAGCTTTGCTCCACTGAAGTATACTGTTTCTCTTGCTACTTGTTCTAGGTCCACATCTTTTGACAGAGGTTTATTTCTGCTATGAAGCTTTAAAATCGCTAATCTGCCATTAATATCTGGTAAACCTACTTCAATTTGCCTATCAAATCTTCCTGGTCTTAGTAGTGCTTCATCAAGTGTATCAATTCTATTGGTTGCAGCTAACACTATTATCCCTTCATTTTCCTTAAATCCAGACATCTCAGTTAGCAAAGCATTCAGTGTTCTATCCCCTTCTTCACTTCCCATATTGGAATTTGCACCTTTTCTAGCTTTACCTAAAGCATCAATTTCATCAATGAATATTACACTTTTACCAGCTTGTTTTGCTTTTTTAAACAGCTCCCTTATTCTACTTGCTCCCAAGCCAGCATATACTTGTACAAAATCAGATCCTGAGGCTGCATAAAAAGGAACAGATGCTTCAGATGCCAAAGCTTTTGCTAATAATGTTTTCCCTGTCCCTGGAGGGCCGTACAATAATACCCCTCTAGGAAGTCTTGCTCCATATCTAGAATATTTCTCAGGATCTTTAATAAAATCAACCAGTTCTTTTAAGGATTCCTTAGCCTCTTCATTTCCTGCAATATCATTAAAGGTCACTTTATTAGAAATTGAATTGACAGTATCAATGTTTGCCATGTTCTCCATTTCTCTCTCTGCTTGTTTTGATCCATTCTTTACTAAATACATGATTAGACCTATAGTTCCTAGCATCAATATTATGGGAATGATTCTATCAACAATATTCTTGTTATCCCTCTCTACTACATTGATACCATATAAAAGCATTTGCTCTTTAAAATCTTCCGTGCGAGGATTATCAGTTATGAACTCAGTTCCATCCTTTAACTTACCTATAAGCTTCGGTGAATCTACAAAATCCATCTCCAATACTTGTCCATTTTTAGCGTATTCTAAAAAGGCACTATAAGAAATTTCTCTATGTTGTTCCCCTGTATTTATTAATAAATATGTTGCTATCATCAATGCTATAGCAATTATAGAAAAAAGCAAAAGCTTTTTTCTCCCATTTATCCTCATGGAAATTTCCTCCTTGGTTTGTCCTTGGTTTACATAATGCTACTGTCTATTATAACATTAACTGTATCCAATTGTCCATTTGTTAAATTTGTCAATAAAAAACGAGATTCTATAATTTACTTATTTCATAAGAATCTCGTTTTAAATATAATCTATATTTTTTTCATTATTTGCCCTTTCGCAACGCTTCTATAATCCTATCAAGCTTCTTTTGTTGTTCATCATCTAGGAAAGGTCTAATGCTTTCCAATTTTTCGAATATGGCCTCATACTCTTCTGGATCCATTTCAGACTGCATCTTTTCATTAATTCTTATTATTTCAACAAAAATATCATCTTCTGATTTGCCTGAATAAGTGTCGGCTAACTGATTTATAATTTCTATTTGTTCCTCTGTTGGTTGGTAGTCACCAAACTCATCCATTGCCTTTTTTATTTTGTCATCTCTATCCATTAGTTAATCCCCCCTTATCTATTCTAATCTAATTTATGAGTAAAGACTCCTATATATTACTAATAATTTAGCAACATTCACTCTGAGGATGCATAATATAAGTATATGGATAAAGTTTAGGGGGACTATAGATGAACAGTTTAATTTTGTTCCTATTCTTATATATGATAATTGAAAATAAGAACAGGTTTTTATTGCCATCTACAAATAGAAGTCTTCAACTAAAAATAGATATAAAACATACTAGGGAAAAAGTTAAATTGATCAAAAAAATAGGTCCATACTTTCCAGAAGAGTATTTGCCTTCTATAAACAGAGCCATAGGGATAACTGAAAAAATTATAAGATTATATGAAGTAATGGAATTCATGCAAATAAATGAGTTTAATTATATTGAAAAATCAATTGCTATTGAAAATAATAGAGAGCGTTTAAACTACATAGCAAATGTTATTGAAAAAGAATTTTCAAAGGACCAAATTAAAGAAATGGGCAAAACAGTAGATATAATATTGAAAATAGATAAATTTAATAAGATGATGAATATGATGAACTTGTTAATGGAAAATCAAGATAGATTAAATGATAAAGACAGTATGTTAAAGCTAATAGAACAATTTGCTCCTGCTAAAGACGAAAAGGAAAGAAAAAAAATAAAGGATATGATGAAGATGTTGGATGTTCTAAAAGCTCTTGACTCTCCAAAAAAGTCCAATGAAGAAAGCAAAAATTCTTAGTGCTTTTAAGTACTAAGAATTTTTTATTTTAGATGTTTTAAAAATTCTATTAAGTTCTTAATGTCTTCAGGAATAGGAGCTTTAAATTCCATTTCTCTTCCATCTCTTGGAAGTTTAATCTTCAAATAATATGAATGTAATGCTTGTCTTCCAATATGTTCACTAGGTTTAAAATATAGTGTATCTCCAATTATAGGATGCCCTATATGATTTAAATGAACTCTTATTTGATGGCTTTTTCCTGTAAATATTTGAATATCCAATAATGTGGCATCATGATACCTTTCTAATACTTTATATTTAGTGATAGCATTTTTCCCATCATCTGTAACGATCTTTTTTACACTTTTTTCTTCTTCTCTCCCTACAGGAAGTTCAATAATATCTTCATCTTTTTCAACTACACCATCTACTACAGCTATATATTTCTTTTCAACTTGATTCCTTTCAAACTGCAACGCCATTTGCTGATGGGCAAAAGAGGACTTTGCTACAATCAAAATTCCAGATGTATTCATATCCAATCTATTAACAAAGCGTATTTTTCTATTTATCCCCTTAGATTTAAAATAATAGCTTATACCATTAGAAATAGTATTTTGCTGGTGACTTTTTGTAGGGTGAACCACTATATATGGTTGTTTATTAAGAACTAAAACATCGTAATCTTCATATATAATATCCAAAGGAATAAATTCAGGAACAGTATCTTCATATTCATCTTCTATCACTAAGGATATTATATCTCCTGATTTTAAAATATGTTCTTTTCTAACATTGGCTCCATTTACAAATATATTTTTTTGTTTAAACAGTTTTCTAAATAACCTACCTGATATGTCCTTATCATATAGAAACTCTTCTAATGTTTTCCCTTCTTCATCTACTTCAATAACAATTACATCTTCACTATTTTTAAATAAACTCATATATTCCTCCAAAAATTACATATTTTTATGTATAATATACTTATAGATAATTATACCAAATTGTAAGATTATTAAAAGAAAAAGTTTGGAGGAGAATTTATTGAGTTTCAATAAAACAGGAATAATCAATGTTATTTCAAATAATAATGATGCCTCTAAAAATACTGCTAGCTTACTAATAAATAAACTAACTGCTAAAGGATTTTATGTTCCTAGTAATTATAACAGCAATGCTGAATTAAATATTTGTATTGGTGGAGATGGAGCCTTTTTAAGAACAGTACATAGATATAGATTTCCCAGTATACCATTTGTAGGTATCAACACAGGTCATTTAGGTTTTTTTCAAGAAATACTCCCTGAAAATATTGATGGATTTATAGAAAGGTACGTTAAAGGTGATTATACCATTGAAAATATATTTCTAGTAAGAGCAAATGTTTATACCAGAGATAGATACTTCCAAATATTAGGTGTAAATGAAATAGTCATAAAAGGAATAAAATCTAAGGTAGTGCATTTAGAAGTCTTTATTGATGATAATCACCTAGAAAAGTTTTCTGGTGATGGTATAATAATATCTACACCCGTTGGAAGTACTGGATATAATTTTTCAAGTGGAGGAAGTATCATATATCCCTCATTAAAAGCATTACAAATAACGCCGCTATCCCCTATTAGTTCAAGAGTATACAGGTCTTTACTGAATAGCACTATTATACCTGGAGATATTCCCATTACCATAGAACCAGAATATCGATATGAGAATTCAATTTTAGTAGTTGTTGATGGTATGGAATTGAAATATGATAATATCAGTAAAATCAATTTTGCCATTGCAGAAAAAACTATTTCTAGGCTTAATTTCGATAAGAATATGTACTGGAATAATTTAAAGAGCAAATTCCTATAATAAAGGCAGGGTCTATCCCTGCCTTTATTTTATTAACCTATCCATTTCATCAACCATTTGTCTAAATACTTTTAATGCGTTGTTGACTGGTTCTTCTGTTGTCATGTCAACTCCTGCAGCTTTTAAGACATTAATTGGATAGTCTGAACTGCCGCTCTTTAAGAAGTTAATATACCTTTCTACAGCACTATCTCCTTCATTAAGTATCTTCTGTGATAAAGCCACAGCTGCAGAAAAACCAGTTGCATATTGATATACATAGAAATTATAGTAGAAATGAGGTATTCTTGCCCATTCTATAGCAATAAGATCATCAACTACTACATTTGGACCGTAGTATTTCTCATTTAATTTCCTGTAGGTGTCACATAGATAATCTGCTGTAAGTGCTTCTCCTTTTTCCACATGCTCATATATAGTCTTTTCAAATTCGGCAAACATAGTCTGCCTATATACGGTTGTTCTAAACTGCTCTAAATAATAATTTAATAAGTATAGTTTCTCTTTTTCATTTTTTACATTATTAAGCATATAGTTAATCAATAATGCCTCGTTACATGTGGAAGCTACTTCTGCTAAGAATATACTATAATTACCATATACAAAAGGCTGATTAGTTCTTGTAAAATAGCTATGGATAGAATGCCCCATCTCATGGGCAACAGTGAATACACTATCCAAGGTATTGTGGTAGTTTGTCAGTATAAAGGGCTTTGAATCATAACTACCACCAGAATAAGCTCCTGAACGCTTTCCTTTATTTTCATAAACGTCTATCCAACGATTTTCGAAAGCTTCCTTTACTACTTTTATATATTCTTCCTTTAGAGGTTGTAATCCTTTTATAATTAATTCCTTGCATTCATCATAAGGAATATTAAAATCCACATTTTTAACAATGGGAGTATAAAGATCATACATATGTAGTTCCTTTACTCCTAAAGCCCTTTTTCTTATTTCCATATATTTATACATGCTATCCATATTATTATGAATTGCTTTTATGAGGCTTTCATATACAGAAACAGGTATATTGTTTTCATTTAATGATGCTTCTAATGCAGAATTATACTTTCTTACCCTACTATTAAGTATATTAGCTTTTATATTTGCACTTAAAATCTGTGTGAAAGTATTTTTAAAGCTTTCATAAGTAGTATATAATCCGTCAAAAGCTGCTTTCCTTACAGCCCTATTCTTATTTTCCATAAGCGGTATAAAATTTGCTTGGGTAATTTCTACATCATTACCATTTTCATCTTTAATAATTGGAAACTTCAAATCTGCATCATTTAACATGGTATAGATATTTTCAGGAGCACTGGAAATCTCTCCTACTTGGGCTAATAGATTTTCCATATCCGCTGAAAGAACATGTTCTTTCTTTCTGAAAATATTATTCAAATAATGTTCATATAGCTTTAAACCTTCCTCTTCACTGTAGAACTTTTCCATAGTCTTTTCGTGGATTTTTAGTATCTCTGGAGTTATGAAAGATGTCTTCTCTTGAACTTTCACATAGGCTGCTAATGCTTTATCATATAGAGCTTGAGATGAACTAATTCTAGTGTCCTCATCTAATTTCATATTGGCATAAACATAAACATTGAGGACTTTTCTATAGACTTCCCCCATATCCTTTAGCACATTTAACAATGTTTTTGCAGACTCCCCTACTTTCCCTTTATATTTTTCTATGTCTTCCGCCTTAGAAAGCACATCTAATAAATCCTCTTTCCATTCCTCTACGCTTTTATACATGGATTCTATATCCCAAGTATACTCCTTTGGAATATCCTTTCTCTCCTTTGGCTCCATTTTTTCTTTAACCATTAAATTATCCCCCCTCTTACTTAATTAATAGTATTTAAAGCTTCCAAAATAATCTTTCTTGCAATTGGTGCTGCAGCCGTTCCCCCTGATGCCCCTTCTTCCTCTAGAATTACCGCTATGGCAATTTTAGGGTCATCTGCTGGAGCAAAACCTATAAACCATGCATGGTCTTTATTTGATGGGTTTTGGGCAGTACCAGTTTTTCCTGCAACTTTTACCCCATTTATTCTTGCATTTTTACCCGTTCCTCTTTGGACAACTTCTACCATCATATTCTTTACCTCATTGGCTGTAAAGGCATCTGTTCCCTCAGAAAGAATTTCTATTTCACTAAAACCTACGATTCTCCCCTCAGGAGATATTATCTCTTTAACCAAAATAGGTTTTACAATTTGCCCTTTATTGGCTATTCCTGAGGCTATCATAGCCATATGGAGAGGAGTTACAAGAACTTCCCCTTGCCCAATACTAGCAGCTGCAATATCCGTTTTGCCCATATTGCTTTTGTTAGGAAAAGATGATTTTGTTACAGTAAGGTCAAAGGGAATAGCTTTATTCAAATAAAATCTCTCTGCAACATCTTCTAGCTTATCTTTTCCAATTTCAACTCCTTTTTCAGCAAAATAGGGATTGCAGGAATAAACTAATGCACCTGTCAAATCAATATTTCCATGAGGAGTCTTATTGTAATCACTTAATACGTAGCCATCAATAGTTGTGCTTCCAGTACAATTATACTTTTCACCTACTTTACCTGCTTCAATAGCTGCTATTGCAGTTATAACTTTAAACGTAGAGCCAGGTTGATATAGCCCTGATGTAGCTCTATTTAGCAATGGACTGTTTTCATCTTCTACAATGTTTGACCAGTTTTCTCTAAGAGTAGAAGGGTTAAAATCAGGCATACTAACCATAGCGTATATTTCTCCAGTAATAGGGTTCATAGCAACTATTGAGCCTTTTTTCCCTTTTAATAGATTCCTAGAATATTCCTGCAGATGATGATCTATAGTAAGCTTTAACGTATTTCCTTCTGTATTTGGTGCTACTATATTTCTTAACTCATTCAAAGCAGCAGATTTGCTGATGTTTAACAATTCATTGTTGTATTTTAACTCTAATCCAGACTTTCCATATTCTCTATAGCTATATCCAATAATGTGGCTATAGAGATTCCCATAATTATAAATCCTCCTATAGGTTTCTCCATCTTTCTCACTATAAGCTAATATCTTGCCGTTTCTATCAATTATGGAACCTCTTAGTATCTTTTCTTCATTTATCCACAGCCTTTTATTATAGCTATTCATCTTTACAGTCTCTGCTTTAAATATTTGAAAATAAGTTAGATAAACCACTAGACTTACAAATAAAACACAAACTAGTACCAATACAACAATTATTCTTCTTACCTCTTTATTTATGTTATTACTCTTCATCAAAATCCAACTCCTCTGATACGACTTGAAGAATACCTAATGCTATGAAACTAGTCAACATAGAACTGCCACCATAACTTACAAAGGGTATCGTTATTCCTGTAAGGGGTATCATGTTTAATACTCCTCCAAATATGATAAATGACTGAATTCCAAACAATATGCTTATTCCTAAAGCAACAATCTTATAGAATCTATACTTCTGATTGATAGCAATCTTAAATCCTCTATACACTAATATCAAAAAGAGCATAATGATACCGATTCCAGTAAATATCCCCATTTCCTCACATATTGCAGAAAATATAAAATCTGTATGAACTTCTGGAATAAACTCTGGATATCCTAATCCTAATCCTGTTCCAAAAAAGCCTCCTTCTGCTATGGCAAAAAGAGATTGGGTTATCTGATATCCTTTAGAATCTATATATTTCCAAGGATTCAACCAAGTGTGAACTCGGCTTTGTACATGGGAAAATATGAAATAACCTGCTATAGCGCTTACCATCAAAATTGACAGATTAATAAGCACAAGTTTTCTATCCTCTTCATAAACATATTGAAGAGCTATGAAAACAGACAAAAAAATTAAAACGCTACCTAAATCCTTCTGTAAAAACAAGAACATGACAAAGATATACATTATCCCCATCAAATAGTAATTGCCAAACTTCATCTTATTAAATTTATCATAGTTTGTATAATAGGAAGCAATAAGAAATACAGATAATATTTTTATAATCTCAGAAGGCTGAATGCTGAATCCACCAATATTAATCCAGTTTACAGCACCTTTTATGCTTCTTCCTAATAAAAGCGTCAATATGAACAATATAACAGAACCGATAGCATATACTAAAAACCAATTTTCCCATCCTCTAATTCTTTTAAATAAAATATAAGTTACAAAAAACAGTATTATCCCAAATCCTATCCATAGTATTTGTTTCATTCCTAATTCCGGATTTATTCTATATATCATTATTACTCCAATACTTACCAACATGGTGACTATTAAGAATATATAATTGTCTCCAGAGGTAATTCTTAAAAGCAGAAAGTTAGAAATATAGACTAATAATATTAAAGTGAGACTATATATTACTGTAATCCTATTCAATGTATCTTTATAGTATAAAAACATCAAAGCTAAAGTCATTAATTCAAATATGAAAAGAAGATTTCTTGGAATTCTATAATTTACATTATTGCCTAACATAATCATTACTCCTATTCTTTATTTACAAATAAAAATTCTACTTGACCTACGGAGATCCTATCTCCATTTTTTAAACACACAACATCCATTACCTTATCTCCATTTAAATAAGTGCCATTAGCACTATTAAAATCTTCCAAATAGTATTTTCCCTCGTCTTTAACAATTCTGAAATGTTTTTTAGATATGTAAGGGTCTTTTATTACTATTTGGTTGTTATTAGCTCGTCCTAGGGTTACTTCATCACTTAAGGAATAATATTCCTTTACTTTAAAAGGCAATGTATCTTTTCTGTTGATTAATTTTAAATATGCACTATTATTAACAGCTATTGGATAAATTCCTTTAATATCAAGGTATATTAATCTGATTATGCTTAATATGAATACATAGATTATGAATATAAATATATACTTAAATATTAACGATATGATATTGAACATATTATATTCTTATCCTCCTGAATTTATTGTATCTTTTTAAATAATGTTACCACAAACACCATTTGTTGTGAATATGATTATCATCTTAACAAATATAGCCAGCTAAACTGGCTTTTCTATAATATCAAACATGGAATGGGTAATTATAAACATATAAGCATTAAACATTTCGTCTGAAGTTATTTTCTCAAATTTATCACTTAATATCCACATTTTTAATATATAAACTATTCCAATAGAATAATATTTAGCAATATTTTCAGTTGACAGTATATTAGCACTTTCTCTTATTTTAACATTATGCTTTTGAATAATCCTTTGAAATAATTGAGATATCTTTGTTACAAGTATACCTTCAAAAGAATTCTGTCCTTCAACTTTAAAAGCCTCATGGAAAAAGGACCTGTTATTATCAAAATAAGTAAATATCATCTTAATTGCTTCTATTTCCATGCCATTATCAATTAATATATATGTAACATTTATGAGCTCTTCATCTAATATATATTCAAACACTTCATATTTATCTCTATAATAATTATAAAAAGTTGGTCTTATAACACCAGCTCCATCTGTAATCATCTTAATGGTTATCTTATCGAAAGAACGCTTTAATAATTGTCTTTTGAAGCTTTCACATAAAAGCTTCTTAGTATTCTTATCCTTATTATTAAGCATAATATCCTCTCCACAATTAACTCTTAATATTATTATAATCCAAATAATTGTAATTTTTAACAATTAACAAAAAACACCTTGTTAACTAAACAAGGTGTTTAATAATACTCTCATACCAATACTTACTAACATTATACCTCCTATAGTATAAGCTTTGGTCTTCTGTTCATATCCGTAATAATAGCCCGTATATACACCAAATATAACTGATAAGAAATTTATCAATATAATTGACAGCATAGAATCAAATAAATTAATCTTCAAAAATGCTAAGCCAATTCCAACCAATAAAGCATCTATACTCGTAATCACAGCAAGTATAAAAATGTCCCTTAACAATAAATCTTCTTCTCTTCTCTCATGAATAAATTTATTTTTTAAGGCCTTCCAAATCATGTATATGCCTAATCCAAAAAATATTAATACTGGAAGAATTTTAATAAGAATACTCACGCTAATAGAATTAGAGAACATAATGAAATTCCCCAGATAATGAATTAAAGCAAAATTGCTCAGTAATAATACTAGGGCTTGCCACCCTCCAAATATTATACCTATTTTAATCAATTGAGGCTTTTTTATTTGTGGTAGCATGGCACCTTTACAAGTCATAACTGCAAAAGAATCAAATGAAATTCCTACGGTTAACAGCAATATTTCTATGAATTTCATATTTTCACCCTTATAGATTCTATTTTATTCAATTATACAAATTTTTTGGAATGACAACAATATTCATTATCTCTAGTTTGTAAATAAAAGTAAACACAATTAGCAATATGTATTAATTAGGATACTCAATATTTATTTCAAAGTATATACATTTAATATACATATAAGTGTATTATTCAACTTTTTAATCATATCTGATAAAATGATAGTAAGACTAAATTAGGAGGTTATTTAATGAATAAGCTAAGAAGATCAAGATTTAACAAAGTTATAGCAGGTGTGTGTGGTGGTATAGGTGAATACCTAAACATAGACCCTGTAATTATAAGAGTTGCTTGGGTTATATTAACGTTTGTTCCTGGTTCTCCAGGATTACTAGCCTATTTAATATGTATGCTAATTATACCAGAAGATAATGGGGTAATATACGAAAATGATAACAACTCAAGCTATAATAGTGGTAATAACCTTCCAACATTTATAGGAATTGCATTGATTATCTTAGGGGCATTTTTACTACTTAATATTCTATTTCCAAGATTTTTCCATATGTTCAATATGTTTAACATAATAAGATATTGGCCAGTCCTTCTTATTATTTTGGGAATTTACATTATTGTAAAACAAAAAAACAAATAACTAATATATATAGTACCTCCCCTATGTTCCAGTTGTATTATTTCTTTAATTTTGGTAATAATATGAACAACATCATAGGAAGGTAGTGATATAGTGAGAATTCCTAATCACATAGGCATTATTCCTGATGGAAATAGAAGATGGGCTGTAAAAAACGGTCTTCCAAAAGAAGAAGGCTATAGCAGAGGATTAGAGCCAGGATTGAAATTGTTTAAACTCTGCGAAGAAGTGGGAATAAAGGAATTAACCTTTTATGGTTTTACAATGGATAACACAAAAAGGCCAAAGGAACAGAGGATTGCTTTTACAAGAGCTTGTGTAGAATCGGTTAAAATGTTATCAAAAGAAAATGCTTCTCTTTTAGTAATAGGAAATACAGAATCTGAAATGTTTCCACAATGCTTAATTCCTTTTACTATAAAAAGGCATGTTTTCGGCAATGGAGGAATTAAAGTTAACTTTTTAGTAAATTATGGTTGGCAGTGGGATTTAAAAGACTATTTTTCTTCTAATAATAAAAATGGCAATATAACAGATTTAATCAAATCCAGAGATATGTCTAGAGTAGATTTGATTATTAGATGGGGTGGCAGAAGAAGATTAAGCGGTTTTCCTCCACTACAAACTGTATACTCTGATATCTACGTTATAGATGATTATTGGCCTGATTTTAAGCCCGAACATTTTTTTGAAGCTCTTGAATGGTATAGCAAACAGGATATAACATTAGGAGGTTAGCCCCTCCTTTTTTATTGATTATTGAATGATAAAATGTTACAATTAAAACACCATCATGACAGGAGGAATAGCAATGAAAAACTACAGTGTATTTGATATACTTGGACCTATTATGGTAGGGCCTTCTAGTTCCCATACCGCTGGTGCAGCTAGAATTGGTAAAATTGCTAGAGAACTAGCAGATGATTCTTTTTACAAGGTTTCCTTTCACTTACATGGATCCTTTGCAAAAACATATAAAGGCCATGGTACAGATAAAGCATTAGTCGCAGGAGTACTTGGCATGAATCCTTCTGATGAAAGAATTAAATATTCTTTTGATTTAATTGAAAAAAACAATATCCAAATTGAATTCATAGAGGAAGATTTGGGGTATGTCCATCCAAACACGGTAAAAATTGTTTTTCATTACCGAGATAAAAAAGATTTCTATATAATTGGATCATCAATTGGTGGCGGTAATGTGGTAATAACAAACATAAATGGAAATGAAGTAAAATTTACTGGAGATTATCCTACTATATTGGCAAAATATAAGGATAGAAAAGGAGTAATTAGTGAAATAAGTTCCATACTATCAAATAATCATATTAATATTGCAACAATGAATGTAACCAGAGAAAATAAAATCGCTACCATGGTAACTGAGTTGGATAGCCCTATTGATGAAAAGATAATGAAACAACTATCCTCAATAGATGAAATGATATATATTACAGGAATCAATCCAATTGAGAGGTGAATTTATGTTTAACAAAGGTTCTGAACTACTAAAATTATGCACTGATAACAATAAAAAAATATACGAAATTGTCATAGAAAAAGAATTAGACGAATCTAATATTACTTATGAGGAATTAATGGATAAGATGAAAATGATTTTGGATACTATGAAAAATTCTGCAAACTCTGCATTAAGTAAGAGTATAATCTCAGTAAGCAAACTTACTGGTGGAGATGCTAAAAAAGTAGAAGATTATAAAAATTCAGAAAAGACCATATGTGGTGAAATAATTAACTCAGCAATGTCAAGAGCACTATCTACATCTGAAGTAAATGCTTCAATGGGCAAAATTGTTGCCGCACCTACAGCTGGAGCTTCTGGTATACTTCCTGCTGCATTATTAACTGTAAAGGAAAAATTCAACTTTACAGATGAAGATTTAATAAAAGGACTCTTTACTGCCGCTGGAATAGGACAAATAATAGCAAAAAATGCTACCATATCTGGTGCAGAAGGAGGCTGTCAAGCAGAATGTGGAGCAGCTAGTGCTATGGCTTCAGCTGCCGTTGTAGAACTTTTAGGCGGCAGCGTTGAAGCATCATTAAATGCTGCATCTTTTTCATTAATTAACATAATGGGATTAGTTTGTGACCCTGTAGCAGGATTAGTTGAATTCCCCTGTGCACTGAGAAATGCTTCTGGTGTGGTAAATGCTTTAGTATCAGCTGATTTAGCTTTAGCTGGTGTCAAATCATTAGTTCCCTTTGATGAAGTTGTTGAAGCTATGTATAGAGTAGGTAAAGCACTACCAGAATCATTAAGAGAAACTGCGTTAGGAGGTGTGGCAGATACCTTAACAGGAAAGGAGGTCAAGAAAAAATTTCAATGTTAAGAATTTATAATGAAATTTATGATATCATTTCTAATGAAATTAATAAAGATTATATAAGTCCTTATAGAGATGAACTTATAGATTTAATTGGGAGAGAAAGTTTCAATTATTCATTGAAAAAGTTAATATATGATAACAAATACGATTGTGTTTCACTATTAAAGCTATTTTCGTCCATTTATAAGAAATACTGGCATACCAACGAGAAAGAAATTATTAAGTATATATTTGACTGGATTCTAAACTTATCTTTCCCTGAAAAAATAATGAGAAAATTTGATAGTAACTTGACTCCTTTAATTTTATTTTATCTGAACATACTAAGACATTTATCAAAATATGATGTAAAATATATCAAGAATAACTCAGGCAATATATTTTATCTGGAATTCTTAAAGGAAGAAGAAATAAATTCCAGCTCTAAAGATGAGTATTTGAAATTCAAGGAAATATTTACTAATAATTGGATTTATGAGCTAATGAAACTAGACTTTGCATTAACAGAACATAATACTTTAGAGCATGTATTAGCTGTTAATAACTTAAGCCTTTATATAGGAAGACAATTGAAAAAATTAAATATACAAATAGATCTTGGAATAGTAGTTGGTGCAGCATTAGGCCATGATATCGGAAAATACGGAGTTAGAGATGAAGATATGGAACGAGTTCCTTATCTTCATTATTATTATACAGAAGAATGGTTCAAAAAGTTTGGATTATATAAAATTGGACATATAGCCACAAATCACTCTACTTGGGATTTGGAGCTTGAAAACTTGCCTTTAGAATCCCTTATACTCATATATGCTGACTTTAGAGTAAAAAATAAAGGTCAAAAAATGCATATCTTTACTTTGAAAGAAGCTTACGATGTTATTCTCAATAAATTAGATAATGTAGATGAGAAAAAACAAAAAAGATATGAAAAGGTATATAAAAAACTGAAGGATTTTGAAGATTATATAATAGATCTTGGAGTGGATACTACATTAACAAGTGAACCTATTTTAAACAAGGCGAAAAAGCCCTTTTCTTTAATGGATGGTAATGAAATTGTAGATAATATAAAGTATTTTGCAATTGAACATAATATTAATTTAATGGCCAAGCTCCTTGATGATTCTGGTTTTAATAATATAATAGATATGGCTAGAAATGAAGATAATTTGACTAAAATTCGTTTATATTTGCAAATATTCAGAGAATATTCCACTTATTTAACTCAAAATCAAAAAATTGCCACGTTAAATTTCATAAGAGACCTTCTCCTTCATAAGGAAGATGATATTAGAAGAGAAGCTTCTGAATTAATTGGTTTGTTAATAAGCAAGTTTGATGAAGAATATAGAAAAGAAATACCTAAAGCATCGAAGCTAAGTACACCTAAGCTTACTAGCGAAATGATACTGGATAGAATTATAAGAAATATACTATATCCAAATCCACAAGTAATTGAATCTCAAAAAGAATGGCAATACAATCTGCAAAACATCATAAAATCTCTATTTATCAATTGTAGACCAGAACACTGCATTAAATATTCAAAAGTGTTAATTAAATATTATGATGAATATAAGTTCATATCCTCCCATAGCCAATTATATTTGTGTCAAACACTAAATTACATTCCTATAGAACACTTATGCAATGAAGATTTGAAACGAATTCATGATTATATAATAAATCAATTGAATTCTCATATTTTAGAAGTTAGACTTGCTATTCTTGATACAATAAATGAAATGTATGATAGTTTGAAAAAAATATACGGTTTTGATAAAGAAATTAAGCAATGGATATTACAAAATTTACAACCATCCTTTCATGCTTCAGAGAATTATCTCAAATATAAAATTGCCTTTAAATTAAACATGGATGAAGAAATTACAGAAAAACTTAAATCCAATTATAAAGTAAACGAAGAAAACACTTCAGAAATCTTTTTGAAAAACTTAAAAACAGCCACAGAGTGGATTGATAAAAAAATAAACATAGATATACTTTTTGAACAAGTAAAAAAATCTCCAAGGACAATAGGATTTCATACAGGCATGCATTTTTGCAATTTATTGAAAGTAAGTGCCGCTGAAAGAGTACGAAATCATGCTGGAATAACTCTATTGAAAATCATTGATTTTTTGAGCCTTGACCAAAGAAATGATATAGTTGTTGAATTATTAAGAGCCTTAGAAATGCAAAATTATCAGTTTACCAAGTTCATTCCTGAATATTTGGGACAACTTTTATTATATTTGCACCCTAAAGAATTGGATGAAGCTATTGATGACTTTGAAGAAAAAATAAAACAATCCAATACTCAAGTAGTATCTCTGCTATTAAAAACCATAGGAATAGCTATAGAAAACTATCATGAATATACTACTAGATTTAAGGAAGAAGAAAAGATTAATAAAGATAGGTTAATTAGGCTTGTAAGCATTTTATTAAATGGGATGGTTGCATTTGAAGAAGAAATAAAAGCTGAGGCTTTCAGAATTATTGGCAGCTATATATTTAATTCAAAAAAACTTAATCTAGAGCATAAACTCCAGATATTTAAACTAATTGCAAAAAAAATATTAACACTTCTACCCAATAAAGATGAAAGCGAGTTTATCTTCCTATGTAATTCAGCATCACTAAACCATATATATAGATTTATATTAGATTATGAGATTATCCATGGGAATATTCAATTGGATATAAATAGAAATATAGCCTTTTTCCCCGGAAGCTTTGATCCTTTTTCAATAAGTCATAAGGAAATAGCTTTAGAAATAAGGAACTTAGGATTTGAAGTGTACCTTGCAGTGGATGAATTCTCTTGGTCAAAAAGAGTACAGCCTCATAAATTTAGAAAAAACATTATAGCTATGACTATTGCATATGAAAAGGATATATATCTATTCCCAAGTGAAATTCCAATAAATATAAGTAACAATGATGACTTGATAAAGTTAAAAAGCCTATTTAAAGATAAAGAAGTTTATATAGTAGTAGGCACTGATGTTATTGCTAATGCTAGTGCTTACAAAAAAGGAGAATTATTAAATAGTTTCCCCCATATAGTTTTTGATAGAAAAACTATCACCTCACAAGAAGAAGACAGAATAATAATTGAAGAAAGATTACAGGAAATTAAAGGGAAGGTATTAAGGCTTACTCTTCCTCCTCAATATGAAGATATAAGCTCCAGTCATATAAGAAGAGCTATAGATTTAAACATGGATATATCCAAAGAAATGGATCCTCTAGCTCTTAAATATATTTATAAATATGGTTTATATTTAAATGAGCCTAGATATAAATCGATAGTCCAAACTAAATCTTTTGATTTGGAAGTTGTAAAGACAATAGATGATAATATAATAAATACTTTAAATGAACACTTTGGAAAAGAAATCAACTTAAACACTCTTATAAAGTTAAAGCACAAATTAGAGCCGAATATACTGCTTGTAAAAGATGCACAGGAAAATAAGATTATCGGATTCTCTACCTTTTATTGGGTAAAGAGCTCTATGCTTTATGATGAATTTGAAGATATCAGCATAACCAATTATTTTAGAAATACATTAAGAGGAAAGTTAGCTCTTATCTCTGGAATATATACAAAAGAAAATAATAGTTATTTTATAGAAGTTGTACTAAATGAAACTTTAGCTCAATGTTTGATTTTAGACTATAATCATGCCATATATTGTAATACATTAACTCAAAAAAATAAGGAATTGATTGAAAAGAACTTAAAATTACAAGGATTTGTGGAAACTCCAATAAATTTAGATACAAGTCCAATATATGTAGTGGATATGAGCAATCCTCTTACACTAAGTTTGGATTTGGAAACCCTATTGAAACCACCATTTGATAATAATTCTCGTATTAAAAGTGTAATCGATAAAACTAGAGATAAACTAAAAAGTGCCATATCTAAACTCTATCCAGGAGAACTTGTTGTGGTATTTAACAGAGACATGATATATAGCAAACTAATTCAAAAAATATGTGATATAAATCAGGTGCCTACATGTCAAGGTCAAAAAAGAATTTTAGGACCTAATATGTGCGTCCCCTTTGGTTCCATATTAAATGGTAGGATATTGCCAAATACTGTTACTAAATCAATGCACAGCGAAAAAATATTCAATCTAAATATAAACAGATTTACCATTGGTGCTTTTCCAAACTACTTAAGTTTAGAAAACCAAGCAAAAATATTGGCTTCCTTTAACAGGCCTATAATTCTAGTAGACGATTTACTTCATAAGGGATATAGATTAAATGTAATAGAACCTATTCTAAGAAATAACAATATCCAGATAAAGAAATTGATTGTAGGAATACTCACTGGCAGGGGGAAAGAGTTAGGTCATATTAGAAATTTAGAGGTAGATAGCGCTTACTTTGTTCCAAATTTAAAATTATGGTTTAATGAAAGCGTTCAATATCCATTTATTGGTGGAGATGCAGTTTTAAGAGAAGAATATTATCAAGATTATTTGATTCCAAGTATAAACCTAGTGCTTCCTTATGTTTTCCCAGCCTTTATTAGGAATTCATCAATAAGGGCCATATACAATTTGTCAGAAACTTGCTTGGTCAACGCAATAGATATATTCAAAGAATTAGAAGACGCTTATCAACAAATAAATGGTAGAAATTTAGTAATAAGGAATCTAGGTCATGTTTTGATTTCTCCAAGAAAACCAGATACATTAAACTCAACGGAAATAATCAAAAACCTAAAGCCTTCAGATTATTTAACACTGGATTTAGAACAGCTTTATAGAATTGAAAAAATGCTGGATAGAATTTGATTACAGATAAGGGGATATGTATGATTTACTTTTATAGACACAAAAATAAATATCTTTTCTCTTTAAAAAAATATGATGGTTTTGAGGCTATTACAGAAGAGAAAGCAAAATCAAATAATAAAGAAATGTATTTCCTAAATGAAATGGACCCTCTGCTATCGAGGAGAAGTTTTCTTGTCACTAATCCTTCTCTACTATTCATGGAAAAAGAAGGAATAGAACTGCTACTATTAAATTCTAAAGACTACTCTCGACAACTTCCTAATTGGATATTGGAAAAGATAAAAAACAAATTAGTTATAGCAGTAAATATTGCCTATCCTAAATGGGAAGAAGTACTTCAGAATAATTTTAATAATAAATGGACCATCAATTTAGTAGCCTTAGGAGATGTGGGTAGTACCCTTTTGATTGGGTTAAGGCTTTTAGGAGGAAAATATATTGATAGAATAGGCATATATGATAGAAATGAAAACAGATTAAATCGATGGGAACAGGAATTAAATCAAATTATCTCACCTTCAAACTCAGAATATTTTCCTCCTGTTGTTCCAATATCAAAGGAAGAGCTATTCAATTGTCATATGTTTGTATTTTGTGCCTCAAAAGGGGTACCTCCTGTAAATAGCACTATAGATGATGTTAGAATGGTTCAATATCAAGCAAACAGAGAAATAATAAGAGATTACGCTATTATGTCTAGAAATGAAGGTTTTAAAGGCATATTTGCGGTCGTTTCTGACCCAGTAGATCTGTTGTGTAAAGCTGCATTCCTAGAAAGCAACATAGGTGAAAATGGAAACTTTGATTTTATGGGATTAGCATCCAATCAAATAATTGGTTATGGACTTGGGGTTATGCATGGGAGAGCTTGTTATCATTCTCAAAAATCTAAAGCAACTTCACATTATATAAAAGAAGGTAGAGTTTTCGGCCCTCACGGAAAAGGGCTTATTGTAGCAGATAGCATAGAAAACTACAACGAAAGTCTATCAGAATACTTAACTATTAAAACATTAAATTCAAATATGGATATAAGAAACCTAGGATATAAGCCTTATGTTGCTCCTAGCTTATCTTCTGGAACTCTTTCAATTATTGCCACCATAAATGGAGATTGGTTCTACGGGTCCACCTATATGGGAGGCGCTTATATGGGCTCAAGGGTTAGGCTAATTAACGGTCAATTGGAAATAGAACAACTTAATTTGCACAAAACTCTATTTGAAAAAATAAAATCTACCCATGAAAGGTTAGTGAATATGCTGTGAAAGAATATTATCTAATATTACCGGAAAATCCTTCATCTGTTTTAAAAAATATGATTGAATATGCTACTAAGAATATAGATTATGAGGTAATAGATAACTTTAATAATATACCTGATTTAAAAAATAAAAAGATTATCTTTGCTGTAGAATTGCCTATTACGGGTATCAGCAATAATTTAAATAATTTTTTTATAGAACTCTTTAATAGAGGCAAAGACTCATTAAAAGGATCTGAAGCTATTTTACTGGTTCATAGCAACTATCAACTATACACTAAAACTACTGCTCAAACTATCATATTTCAAAGTAATCAATTAGGTTGTAGATTTCCTGGAAGGCCTTTAGTAGAAGCAACAGGTAATTTGGATAATTTCAATCCATTAATAAAAGTATATAATTTATCAAATGAAGAAATATGCTATAAATTATGTGAAGAATTAGGAGAAAGGTTTAAAAAAGAAAATGTACTACCTATAAAAGATCCTAAAATACTTGTAGTTCATTCAAGCAACTGGAATACTTCCAATACTCTACTACTATGGCAAATGGTAAAAGAGCATTTAAATTATGAAAATATACTTGAAATCAACGTTGGCAATGGCAACATAGTTGACTGTGCTGGTTGTCCTTATACAACTTGTAAACATTTTGGTCAGCAAACCAAATGCTTCTACGGTGGAATTATAGTTGAAGAATTATATCCTGCTATATTGGAATCTGATGCAATAATATTCATTTGCCCTAATTACAATGATATGATCTCTGCAAATCTGGTAGCAGTTATTAATAGGTTAACTGCTTTATTCAGAAAAACTAAGTTCTACGATAAAACCCTTTTTTCTATAATTGTTTCAGGACATTCAGGTGGTGATGCTTTAGCTAAACAATTAATCAGCAGCTTAAATATTAACAAAACCTTTAGACTACCACCATACTTTTCTTTGATGGCTACAGCAAATGATAGAGGAGAAATAAAAAAAGTTCCTAATATAGAAATATTAGCTAAAGAATTTGCTGTAAATATAGCTATCGAAATAAAAAAGTAATAGTTTCTAATATAATAGAAATACTAATTAAAAAGCTACAAGCTATTTAAATAGCTTGTAGCTTTATTATACTAGTTATAAGTATTTACTTAATTTGCTTTCACGCCATATTTTTCTTTAATATATTTGTCAATACCTTGAGCTGCTACTTTACCAGCTCCCATTGCAAGTATAACTGTTGCAGCACCAGTTACTGCATCTCCACCAGCAAATACTCCCTCTCTTGTTGTTTGTCCATTTTCGTCAACTACCAAGCAGCCTTTCTTATTAACTTCTAGTCCTTTAGTTGTTGATGCAATAAGTGGGTTTGGTGATGTACCTAATGCCATAATTACTGTATCTACTTCAATTTCGAATTCAGAACCTTCAATAGGTACTGGTCTTCTTCTTCCTGATGCATCAGGTTCTCCTAATTCCATTCTTATGCATTTAATGCCTCTTACCCATCCATCTTCGTTTCCTAATATTTCTACAGGATTTGTTAGTAATTCAAATTTTACTCCTTCTTCTTTTGCATGGTGAACTTCTTCAACTCTCGCTGGTAACTCTTTTTCAGTTCTTCTGTAAACTATTGTTACTTCAGCTCCTAGTCTTAGTGCAGTTCTAGCAGCGTCCATAGCAACGTTTCCTCCACCTACAACTGCAACTTTCTTTCCAGCTTTAATTGGAGTATCATAGTCTTCTCTATAAGCTTTCATCAAGTTGTTACGAGTAAGGAATTCGTTTGCGGAGAATACACCGTTTAAGTTTTCACCTGGAATTCCCATAAACTTAGGTAGTCCAGCACCAGAACCTATAAATACCGCATGGAATCCTTCCTCGTTTAATAGAGAATCAATGGTAACCGTTTTCCCGATAATTACGT
>Ga0134092_1000503_pt1 | contig 39202 bp, 37 predicted proteins | sample 3_6taG_FD_94454 | JGI IMG/M metagenome (GOLD analysis project Ga0134092, IMG submission 94454) | Switchgrass degrading microbial communities from high solid loading bioreactors in New Hampshire, USA - 3_6_20_6_A3 metaG | ecosystem: Engineered > Bioreactor > Semi-continuous > Anaerobic >... | reverse complement strand
CTTAACCCTATTCTCCTAATCTCTTCCAGATAATAAAGTCGGTTCAAAAATTCCATATTTTCATTCCATTTATTAACACTTTTTCCTTATTTCTTGTAACATTTTTTAAAATAAAGTCGGTTCCAAATAGGGATAAGGTGAAAGGAAAAAGGTATAAGGTTGCATTTTCTATTGTCTTTTTTCAGTCTTATTTCAATCAATATATCGTTTTCAATTCCTTTAAAATCAATACCTTTAGCCTTATTACTTTCCCCTTGACCCTTCCTTCTAAAAACAAATCCCGCAGCAAATGAAGATTTCTCCTGCATCTGCTGCGGGATTTTGGAACAAACTTTATTTTTATGGAGCGAACTTCATTTTTATGGAGTCAACTTTATTTGAATTATACAGCGGGATTTTGAAACTTACGATGCTCTATTCCACAGTTACGCTCTTGGCCAGATTTCTTGGCTTATCTACATCACAGCCCTTTTCCACTGCCATGTAGTATGCCAAAAGCTGCAAAGGTATTACTGCCACAACTGGAGCCAGCATGTCTGGTACATCAGGTATGAATAAAACCTGATCAGAGATTTCTTCCACTTCCTTGTGTCCTTCTTTGGCTATGGCAAATACATAGGCACCTCTTGCCTTAACTTCTTTTACATTGCTCAGCATCTTTTCATAAAGTTCCTGTTGTGTCATCAGAGCCAGCACTATGGTTCCCTTCTCCAGCAAAGCTATGGGACCATGCTTCAACTCGCCGGCTGCATAGGAGTCTGAGTGTATATATGATATTTCCTTAAGCTTCAGAGAACCTTCCATTGCCAATGCACTGTCCAGTCCTCTTCCTATGAAGTACACATCCTTTACGCCTGAATACTTGGTTGCAAACTTCTGAAGCTCTTCCTTGTTCTTCAATACCTTCTCAATTTTTTCAGGAAGCTTTAGCATTTCATCCATTATAGCCTTTATTTCTGCCTTAGATAATGTTCCCTTTAGATTTGCCATATGCAGTGCAATCTCATACATGGCTATCAACTGGGTTGTATAGGCCTTGGTAGATGCAACTGCTATTTCCGGTCCTGCCCAGGTGTAAAGCACATCATGTGATTCCCTGGCTATTGAGCTGCCTACTACATTCACTATGCTCAGTATCCTTGCTCCCTTTGACTTTGCCTCTTTGAGTGCAGCAAGGGTATCCAGAGTCTCTCCTGACTGGCTTATTATTATCACAAGAGAGTTTTCATCAACCAATGGATTTCTATATCTAAACTCTGAAGCAATATCTACTTCTACAGGAATTTTAGCCAGTTTTTCTATCATGTATTTTCCTACTATACCTGCATGATATGCAGTACCACAGGCAACAATAAAAATCTTGCTTATCTTTTCCAAGTCTTCTTTGGTAAGCTTAATATCATCCAATTTTATGGTATCGGACTCTGCATCTATTCTGGAGAGCATTGTATCCTTTACTGCCTTTGGTTGTTCGTGAATTTCCTTTATCATGAAATGCTCGTAGCCGCCCTTTTCAGCAGCAGATACATCCCATGTCACATTGAAAACTTCTTTCTTAACCGGCTCTCCGTTTTCTGCAAAGAACTTTATGTCCTCCTTGGTTATTACTGCTACTTCGTTTTCATCCATGAGGTATATCTTTCTTGTATGTTTCAATATTGCTGGTATATCTGAAGCTATATAATTCTCACCTTCGCCTATGCCTACAACCAATGGATTTTCCTTTCTTACGCAAACCATCTTGTCAGGTTCTCTGGAGCTTATGACCGCAAAGGCATAGGATCCTTTGATTTCTCTCAAAACCTTCCTTACAGCTTCAGCCAAATCTCCTTCATAGAAATAGTCTACATAGTGAGCCAATACTTCTGTATCAACCTCAGATTTAAACTCATAGCCCTTTTTTATGAGAAAATCCCTGATTTTCTGATAGTTTTCTATAATCCCGTTATGAACTACTGCAATATCCCCTGTTCCATTGGTATGGGGATGTGAATTCTGGTCTGAAGGCTCGCCGTGGGTAGCCCATCTTGTATGACCTATTGCCAGGTTCCCGCTTAACTGTTCCTTGTTCAAATGCTCTTCCAGTATGCTTAGTCTTCCTTTAAACTTTCTTACTTCTATGCTGTTATCTGTATATATAGCAACACCTGCTGAATCATATCCTCTATATTCAAGCTTTTTCAATCCATCTATCAGAATCGGCACTGCATTTTTATCACCGATATATCCAACTATGCCACACATCTATTTTTTCCCCTTTCTGCCAAACAGGGACAAGCCGCAGCAATGGAAGTATTCCTTGCAGCTGAATGTCACCCGGTAATTATTTGCTTATTATACATAATTCGCTCTTTTCGGTTTATTTTGTACCTGCAATCGCTTGCGGTTTTGTAAAACCTCTATCGGCGCTGAGCAGCACCGCAGGGCATCCGCCGAATCTTTCGATTAACCCTGTCCTCGTCGACTTGAATTTTCAAGTCCTGGCGCTTTTATCTTATATCATTCATTTTTCTTGTCTGCTTCATCTCCCCCTTCTCATCTTACTATTTATTCCTTGCCACCTCCTTTCAATGACATAAGGTAGGGTTTATTATCTCCTGTTTTTGACGAAAAATCCCAAGGTTTATTTCACCAGATTTTATTCTATATTTTATATTATATTATCGCAAGCAAAGTTGTTATATCTTTCAATAAAATTTGGAAAGGGTTGCTGCTATGCAGCAACCCTTTATGAAAGTTTCTTTTCAATTAATGTTGCCAATTCCTGAGCCATTCTTTGTATATTATTTTCATCTTGTCCTTCAAGCATAACTCTTATCAATGGTTCAGTGCCAGAAGGTCTTATGACTACTCTTCCTGAGTCCTTCATTTCAGCTTCTATTTTCTCTATGGCTGCTTTTATTTCCGCATCTTCCATGTATTTATTCTTATACTCGTTCTTGATTTTAGCATTTACAAGAACCTGAGGTAATACGGTCATTATGCTTTTTAGCTCTGATAGTTTTTTGCCTGTTTCCTTCTGCACAGCTAACAGTTGAATAGCTGTTAAAAGACCGTCGCCTGTAGTATTGTGATCAAGGAATATGATGTGGCCTGATTGCTCTCCGCCTAAGTTATAGCCGTTTTTCATCATTTCTTCCAGTACATATCTGTCCCCTACTTTGGTTCTCACAATGCCTATTTGCTCTTTCTTGCAGGCTATCTCCAAACCCATATTGCTCATTATTGTAGCAACTACAGTGTCTTTTTTCAGTTTGCCCTTGGTCTTCATGTGTTTTCCGATAATCGCCATTACATGATCGCCATTGACTATTTCACCTTTTTCGTCTACTGCAATAAGCCTGTCTGCGTCGCCATCAAAGGCCAGACCTGCATCTGCTCCTACTTCAACTACCAATTGCTGAAGGCTTTCGGGATGGGTAGAGCCGCAATTTCTGTTTATATTTACCCCATCCGGATTGTTATTAATTACTACTATTTCAGCACCCAGTTGTTCCAAAGCCATTGGTGCAGCCAAATATGAAGCTCCGTTGGCACAGTCAACGACTATTTTTAAACCTTTCAGATCAACATCTATGGTATTTTTCAGAAACTCTACATATGTATGGACAGAGTTTTCCACTTCTGTTCTCTTGCCTATGCCTTCACCGGTAGGTTTAGGCAAGTTATCCGTACCCTTCTCAATTATTTCCTGTATTTTGTCTTCCAGTTCATCAGGCAGTTTGTAACCTTTGCTGTCAAAAAATTTAATTCCATTATATTCAAAGGGATTATGGGAGGCAGATATAACTACTCCAGCATCCAGACCCATTTGTCTTGTCAGATAAGCCACTGCAGGTGTAGGCTGCACACCTAAAACCACAGCCTCTCCGCCGACGGAACATATACCTGCCACCAATGCTGCCTCCAACATATCTCCTGATATTCTTGTGTCTTTACCAACTGCTATTCTCGGTTTATGCTTGGTTTCCTGAGTCAGTATATATGCTCCAGCCCTTCCTAATTCATAGGCCAGGTTGCAATCCAACTCCGTATTTGCTACTCCTCTTACTCCATCTGTTCCAAATAATCGGCTCATAGTATAGTCCCCCTTTGGTTTAGACTTACCTTCCTATTATAACGTAAATCCAATTTTTATGCAATTTTACTCCAATAACCTTGTATCAATAGGAATGTCTACATGCTTTCGGGGGTTTGTATTCCAAGTAAGCCTAATCCAACAGCCAATACATTGGTTACTGCTTTTGTCAATGCCAGTCTTGCATCTCTTACTTCCTTTTCTGCTGTCAAAATAGGATGAGTATTATAGAACTTGTTAAAAGCCTTTGCAAGATCAGTTACATATCTGTTTATAACAAAAGGTTCGTATCTGTCTGCAGCTTGTTTTACTATTTCTTTAAAGAAGCCTAACTGCTTAACCAGATTAAACTCATCTTCAGTCTTAAGATAAGACAGATCTGGATTGTCAACAGTTTCTCCTGCCTTTTTCAGTATGCTCTTGCCACGTACATAGCTGTACTGAACATAGGGTCCTGATTCGCCATCGAAGCTGAGCATATCTTCCCAGGAGAAAACTATATCCTTGTCCATGTTGTTCTTCAGGAAGGTATATATTATGGCTCCCATACCTACTTTTTTAGCCACATCTTCCTTGTTTTCCAGGTTAGGATTCTTGGTATTTATTATTTCAAGGGTTTTTTCTACGGCTTCATCCACTACTTCCTTTGCAAATATTACATCACCTTTTCTGGTGGATAATTTCCTGTCTGCAAATTTAACCAGTGAAGTACCTATATGCACGCAATTATCTGCCCAATCGAAGCCTGCCAGCTTCAGAACAGAGAATACCTGCTTGAAATGCAGAGCCTGGGTATTTCCTACAACATACAGGCATTTGTAGAAATCATAGGTTCGCTTTCTGTATAAGGCTGCTGCCAAATCTCTTGTAGCATATATTGTTGCTCCGTCAGATTTTAAAATTATGCAGGGAGGAATGTTGAACTGTTCAAGATCAACAATCTGAGCTCCATTGCTCTCTTTAAGAAGGTTCTTCTCTTTAAGTATCTCAATGACTTCCGGCATCTTGTCGCTGTAGAAGCTTTCACCTGCGTAGGAATCAAATTCTATGTTGAAATCCTTGTATAATTTTTTGAATTCATTTAGGCTTAATTCCCTGAATTTTTCCCAGAGTGCAACTGCTTCTGGTTCTCCATCTTCAAGCTGCTTGAAGTACATTCTACCTTCTTCTTCCAAGGATGGATCCTTCTCTGCTTCTTCATGGAATTTTACATATATCTTCATCAATTCATTTATTGGGTCCTTTTCGATTACCTCATCATTTCCCCATCTCTTGTATGCAGAGATAAGCTTGCCAAATTGGGTACCATAATCGCCTATGTGATTCAGCTTTACTGTTTTGTATCCAAGATGTCTGAATATCTTCTCTATTGCATTTCCTGTTACGGTGTTCACCAGATGTCCTATATGGAAGGGCTTTGCTATATTAGGGGATGAGAATTCAACAAGCACAGTCTTGCCTTCTCCTTCATCTGAACTGCCATATTTGTCTCCCTGTTCTAATACCTGATTGATTACATTTTTTATGAACTCTTTCTTGTTTACAAAGAAGTTCAGGTATCCTCCGGCTGCCTCAGCTTTTTCTACTATGTTGTCCTTTTCTATCTTTTCGGCAAGTTCTTTTGCAATCATGTTAGGAGCCTTTCTCATCACCTTTGCCAGTTGGAAGCAGGGAAAGGCATAATCCCCCATATTGGGCTGAGGCGGTATTTCAATCAAATCCAAAACTCTTGCTGCTTCCATATCTACCAGATTGCTAATTTTTTTTGCTATTTCCAGTTTGAAATCCATCTATATTCCTCCTTTATTAAAAAGTTTTCTACAACGTAAAAATCTCCGTCTCAGCTAAGAGACGGAGTATCCGCGGTACCACTCTAATTGGCACAAAAATGCCCACTTTAATCCATAACGCCGGATAGCGCAGTTGTCTCCTCAGCTCTTTTCCTCAAGCAGTGACTGTCCGACTCCCACTCTGTTCGGACTCGCTGAAGCCCTTTACATTGAGTACTTTTCTGATTCATAGATCTATCATTATAATATTATTTACTATTTTATTGAATAATATAGAAATAGTCAACAAAAAAAGTAAATCCACCCCGGGACTGGAGGGTGGATGGCGGGTATTTTGTCCCAGGGTGGTTAAATTTCAAATCAATTCTTTTACTTTATGCACTCTGCGCCTCTTCTTAAGGCTTCCTTATTTAGAGGTATTAAATCAGCATTTCTGCCTGAGAATACTTCTGCAATGTACTCCATAATTGTATCTTCTTTTGCTGCGTTGGTAACCTTTATAAATGCCCCAAGCATTACCATATTGGCTATTTTGCCTGTTCCAAGCTCATTTGCAATTTCATTGGCAGGAATATAGTACACATTGATGTCATCTCTGGTAGCTTTCCTGTCTATCAATGAGCTGTTTATGAACAGATGTCCGCCTGGCAGTACGTCTTTTTCGAACTTATCCAATGAAGGCCTGTTCATAACTATTGCTGCTGTTGCCTCTGTAACCGTTGGAGCTCCAACAGGTTCATCTGAAATTATAACGTTACAGTTTGCAGTACCTCCGCGCATTTCAGGTCCGTAGGATGGCAGCCATGACACATTCATTCCTTCCTTTAAGCCTGCTTCTGCAAGTATTTTCCCCATTGACATAACACCTTGACCACCAAAGCCTGCCATTATAATCTGATGTGTCATTTACTTCACCTCCTCAGGAGTTCTGAAATTCTGAATTGGATAATAAGGAATCATATTTTCCTTTAACCATTTCAGTGCTTCAACTGGAGTTTTGCCCCAGTTTGTCGGACAGCTTGAAAGAACTTCTACCATGCTGAACCCAAGGCCTTTCATCTGAACTTCAAAAGCTTTCTTTATAGCCTTTTTAGCTTTTATAATGTTTGGAACATCATGTACAGATACTCTTTCTATAAATACAGCCTTTGGTATTGTAGCCAGCATCTCACTCATTCTTATTGGCATTCCTGCATGATCTGCATCCCTGCCCAATGGAGCTGTTGTAGCTTTCTGACCTACCAAAGTAGTAGGTGCCATCTGACCGCCGGTCATACCGTATATGGCGTTGTTAACAAATATTGTAGTTATTTTTTCTCCTCTCATAGCAGCATGGACAATCTCTGCAGTTCCTATGGAAGCCAGGTCTCCATCACCTTGATATGTGAATACTGCTGAATCAGGATGTACTCTCTTTATGCCTGTTGCACAGGCTGGAGCCCTTCCGTGGGCAGCTTCCTGCATATCACAAGCGAAATAGTCATATGCAAATACTGCACATCCTACTGGAGCTACGCCTACTGCTTTGTCCAAAAGTCCCAGTTCTTCCAGGGACTCTGCTACAAGTCTGTGGATTATACCGTGGGTGCAGCCTGGACAATAGTGAGTAGGTTTATCTGTTAAACCTTTAGTCTTTTCAAATACAACTGCCATTATTTTGCACCCCCTAAAATCTTTTTAGCTTCTTCTACGATTGCCTTTGGTGTAGGTACCATACCACCGGTTCTTCCGTAGAAGTGTACAGGTTTCTTACCCTTTACTGATAGTTCAACATCTTCTACCATTTGTCCCATGCTCATTTCTACGCTTAAGAAAGCCTTAACGCTTGGCATTTCTGCAGCCTTAAAGAAATTAGCTTTTGGGAATGGCCATAGAGTGATTGGTCTTATCAGTCCAGCTTTTATGCCTTCTTTTTCTAGAGCTTTTATAGCATTCTTAACTATTCTTGCTACTGTACCGTAAGCAGCAAATACTATTTCTGCGCCTTCAATGTTGTATTCTTCTACCTTGACTTCGTTTTTCTCTATTTCTGCGTATTTTTCAAATATCTTAATATTGTGTCTTTCACATGCTGCAGGATCTATAAACAAGGAATTTATGATATTGTGTTCCTTTCTGCCTCTCAGACCAGTTGTAGCCCAAGTCTTTTCAGGCAATTCTCTCTTCTTGACTTCTCTGAATTCAACAGGCTCCATCATCTGTCCAATCATACCGTCACCCAGTATCATAACTGGGTTTCTGTATTGATCGGCTATATCAAAGGCTTCCTGAACCAGATCAACAGCCTCTTGAATAGAGTCTGGCGCCAATACAACCAGATGATAGTCACCATGACCTCCACCTTTAGTTGCTTGGAAATAGTCAGATTGGGCAGGTTGTATTCCGCCTAATCCCGGGCCTCCTCTAACAATGTTAACAATTACGCAGGGAAGCTCTGCCCCAGCTATATAGGTTATACCTTCCTGTTTTAAGCTTATTCCAGGGCTGGATGAAGATGTCATTACTCTTGCTCCTGCTCCTGCTGCTCCATAAACCATGTTTATGGCAGCTACTTCGGATTCAGCCTGCAAGAAGCAGCCTCCCACCTGTGGAAGCCTTAAGGACATGTACTCAGGAATTTCGTTTTGCGGCGTAATGGGATAACCGAAGAAAAATCTACAGCCAGCTTTTATAGCAGCCTCAGCTATAGCTTCGTTTCCCTTCCATAGTTCTTTCGCCATTAATATCCCTCCTCACAAATTACACTTTTTCGACTCTGATAACTACATCAGGACAAATCCTAGCGCATGAACCGCATGCTATGCACTTATCCATCTCTTTTACTGTTGCTGGATGGTAACCCTTGATATTGATTTTGTCCTTATCCATAACAACTATTTTTGTAGGACATACTGTGGTGCAAAGTTCGCAGCCTTTGCATCTGTTTTCGTCAAATGTAACCTTGCCTGCCATTTTCTAACCTCCTTCATTACATTTCCCAGGGCTTTTTCATATAAATATCTATTGGAAATATCTCACCTGAGATATTGTCGGGCAATTGATCAATAAGAGTTTTGTGGACTACCGTATATCTGATGGGTAAGCCCAGCTCTTCTGAAACTTGCCTGCACAGCTCATCACCTCTAATTATGTCTTCAATCCTTGTGTCGCCGCAGAGGTGAGTATTGTTTACCAATGCGGTAACCTTCTGCCTCGAGCCTTGCTCTATTGATCTCAAATACCTTATGGCACTATCTTTATCAGCAGTGAATGGCCTATTGGCATTGAGGACAAAGAACATATCATAATCTTCTTCATCTATTTTGCCGTAGTAACGGCCTAAAGCCGTTGCTCCGGCTTTATCACCGCCCACATCTATCACTGTCTCATAACTCTTGTCTTCGAGGACAGCATAGATTTCAGGGGATAATGCAGGCAGATCTCCTGATAACCCTTTCACTGATGATGAAATTACTCTTATACCCATCTCTTCAAATTCAGACTCCAATTGTCTGGATCTGAAATATGGATTTACTATGTCCAGATCCACTATTGCCGTCTTATAACCTTCTCTGGCAAGCTTGAATGTATAGTTGACAGCAAATTCCGTTTTGCCGCTGCCGTAATGCCCAGTTATAATTCTAATTCTTTTATCGTTTTTCATAAAATCATCCTTATTATTTGTATTCCTTGGGCTCTTCCTCTTTCCTCAAAACTCTAAGTCCACCTTCAGCCAGTGCAATCATCTCATCTTCTCCTGGATAGACAAGTACCTGAGAAATGAATTCAACCATTTCCTTGATCCATCCTACAAGCATTTTATCGTAGGCCAGTCCTCCGGTTATGCATATTGCATCCACTTTACCTTCAAGGACTGCTGCACAGGCACCTATTTCTTTTCCAATCTGATAAGCCATAGCTTTGTATATAAGCTCTGCATGCTTATCTCCTGCTTCAATTCTTCTTACTACTTCTCTTCCGTCATTGGTACCAAGGTGAGCAACCAGGCCGCCTTTTCCTACTACTTTCTTCTTCATTTCGTCAATAGTATATTTCCCTGAATAGCAAAGCTTAATCAGGCCTCCTACAGGAAGAGTTCCTGCTCTCTCCGGTGACATAGGTCCTTCTCCGTCAAGTGCATTATTTACATCAACTACTCTTCCCTTTCTATGTGCACCTACAGATATGCCTCCTCCCAGATGAGCTACTATAAGATTCAGGTCCTCGTATGCTCTGCCCATATCCTTTGCTGCTCTTTTGGCAACAGCTTTCTGATTGAGGGCATGGAGTATGCTTATCCTTTCCAATTCGGGCATTCCTGATATTCTTGCTATATCATCCAATTCATCAACTACTACCGGGTCTACTATATATGCTGGAATGTGAAGCTGTGATGCAATCTCATAGGCTATGATTCCACCAAGGTTTGATGCATGCTGTCCCCTCTTGGCCTCTCTCAAGTCTTTAAGCATGGTTTCATTAACAACATAAGTGCCGCTTTCTATGGGTTTTAAAAGACCTCCTCTTCCTATGACTGCACTCAGTTTTGTTATGTTAATACCTTTAGCATTGAGAGTCTCTAAAATCATATTTTTTCTGAACTCAAACTGATCAATTACATTAGCATATGGTGCCAATTCTTCATTGGAATGTCTTATTGTTTCTTCGAACACGGGCTTTTCATTGTCAAACACAGCTATTTTTGTAGATGTTGACCCCGGGTTAATGACCAGTAATCTATATACTTCCTGCATATATCTTCCCCCTTTCTTTACTTTATGTCTGCCATTAAGACTCCAATGGCTATTGAGTTGAGTTTTGCTATATCACTGTCAGCCCTTGAAGTGAGAACTATAGGAACTTTAGCTCCAACAATTATGCCTGCATTCTGAGCCTTCGCAAAGAATACCATTGATTTATAAAGCATATTTCCAGCCTCTATTTGAGGAACCATAAGAATATCTGCATGGCCTGCCACTGGATGGTCTATTCCTTTATGCTTTGCAGCTTCTAAAGATACTGCATTGTCCAATGCGAAGGGACCTCCAATCAGGCAGCCCTTTATTTCTCCCTTTTTATTCATTTCTACCAGAGCATCTGCATCCAAAGTAGCCTGCATCTTTGGATTGACTTTCTCAACGGCAGCCAATACTGCTACTTTTGGTTCCATATTTCCCATAGCATGAGCTACTTTAACAGCATTTTCGATGATCTGCTTTTTCTGTTCCAGGTTTGGTGCAATATTCATGGCTGCGTCGGTAACTATGAAAAGTCTGTCATAGCCATTTACTTCAAATACAGCCACATGGGAGAGAACATTTCCTGTCCTCAGACCTGCCTCTTCTGCTAATACAGCTTTAAGAATTATAGCTGTATCTACCAAGCCCTTCATTACAATATCTGCTTTTCCTTCAGATATAAGGTTTACAGCCTTTCTGCAGGCTTCCACTTTATCTTTTTCATCTATTATTGTAAATTTAGCTATATCCACTCCACAGCTTGCTGCAGCTTTTTCAATTTCTTCCTTGTCTCCTACCAGTATAGCATCAGCTATTCCCAAATCTTTAGCGCTATTTACGGCATTTAAAACCTCAGCATCCTGAGCTACTGCAACCGCCAGAGTCTTTGGGCCTTTTTCCTTAGCGTACTTGACTATTTCATCAAAGGCTTTAATCATAAAAATTATTTCACCTCTTCTTCATATATTTTAGCTCTTTCTTCGCCTGAGAGAACTCTTGACACACCTTCAGCCAGAGCCAACATTTCATCCTCTCCTGGGTATATCTTAACGGGTGCTATAAACTTAACCCTTTTTTCTATTCTTTCGCATAATAGATTGGAATAAGCCAAACCGCCAGTCAAGACTATGGCTTGAACATCACCTTTGAGCACTGCTGCCATGGCTCCTATTTCCTTGGATATCTGGTATGCCATAGCATCGTATATGAGCAAAGCTTTATTATCCCCATCAGCAATCATCTTTTCTACTTCTCTGGCATCATTTGTACCCAGATAAGCTATCAATCCGCCTTTTCCAGATACTTTCTTTTTCATTTCAGCATAAGTATATTTACCGGAATAGCACATCTTAATAATATCTCCCACAGGTAGAGTACCTGTCCTATCCGGTGAGAAGGGACCTCCGTCACTGGCATTGTTAACATCGATTATTCTGCCCTTTTTCATTGGAGCAATGGATATTCCCCCGCCTAAATGACACATAACCAAATTTATATTATCAAGAGCTTTGCCCATGTCTTTGGCTGCTTTTCTGGCAACCGCCTTTATATTAAGTGCATGAACCAATGATTTTCTGGGCAGCTCTGGCATGCCTGATATTCTTGCCACATCTTCAAATTCGTCTACAGCAACAGGGTCAACGATAAATGATGGTATACCCTCAGCATCGCCTATGCTCTTAGCTATAATACCGCCAAGGTTGGAAGCATGCTCACCTTGGATTCCTACTTTCAGGTCTTCTATCATAGCGTCAGTAACCTTATATGTGCCACCGGGTATGGATCTTAAAAGTCCTCCCCTTCCAGCAACAGCAGCGATACTGCTGAGTTCTATCCCTTCTTCTTTTAACCATTGCATTATGATTGTTTTTCTATACTCATATTGATCTGTTACTTTTTCGAATTTTTCCAGTTCCTCATTGGGATGGGAAAGACTTTTCTGCTTTACTGACTTGCCATCTTTGAATAGTGCTACTTTTGTTGATGTAGAACCGGGATTGATTACCAGTATGTATTCCCTGTTCAAGCTTTAACCTCCTTATTAAATATTTTTAATATTCTACATTTATTTTATATGCAATATACATGCCAGTTATATGAAATAAAAAAAAACCCTTTATTGCAGGGTTGGATTTTTCACAAAGTATTTGTATGCAATTTATTGCACGCAAAATATTGCAAAATAATATATTGTGCAACATTTTGCATACTATTTTATATTATATTTTTCCAGTTTATAGTATAGATTTCTCAATGAAATATTTAACATTTTTGCTGCCTGAGTTTTGTTATTCTGGCAAATCTTCAGGACATGGCTTATATATTCTTTCTCAACCTTCTCGGTAAGCTGTTCAAGAGTCATTACTTTTTCCTGAGAAAAATCAATTTTTGGGACAATATTGGTATCCGAATCCTCCAGCTCGAATTTTGGCAGATGCCTTTTTTGTATAATCTTTTCAGTCATTTTCATGTTTATTATAGCTCTGCCTATAATATTCTCCAACTCTCTTACATTGCCAGGCCAGTTATATTCCATAAGCTTTTGCAATGCATCATCATCTATATCTTCAATATTTCTGCCGTATTCCTGGTTATATTTTTTTATAAAAAACCTTGCAAGATGAGGTATATCTCCTTTTCTTTTCTTTAAAGGCGGTATCTTTATGGGAAACATGCTAAGCCTGTAATATAGATCTTTCCTGAATTTGCCTTCCATTATTGCCTGTTCCATATCTATATTTGAAGCAGCAATAACTCTGACATCTATGCTTATAGGTTTTATACTTCCCACTTTCATTATTTCCTTTTCCTGAAGCACTCTTAGGAGCTTCACCTGAGTTTCTACATTTATCTCACCTATTTCATCAAGGAATATGGTTCCTCCATTGGCTTCTTCAAATAAACCTTTTTTCCCGCCTTTTTTTGCTCCAGTAAAAGCTCCCTCTTCATAGCCAAACAGCTCAGATTCCAATAGAGATTGAGGAATGGCTGCGCAGTTCACTCTTACAAATTGTTTGTACTTCCTCTCGCTGGCATTGTGTATTGCATGAGCAAATATTTCCTTTCCTGTTCCGCTTTCACCTGTCAAAAGTACTGTTACAGAAGTTTCTGCGGCTTTTTTTGCTTTTTCTACGGCGTTCAATAATTCTGGGTCTTTACCTTCTATATCATCGAAGGTATATTTTGCTTCCAATTTTCTTATTATCTGCTTTGCTTGCCTTAATTCTTCTGACAGTCTGTTCATTTCGGTGATATCATGAAGAACCCCTACACTTCCTATAAGCTCGCCATCTACTATTATTGGAGCCGCATTGACCAATACTTCTTTTCTATTTGGCCCCACTTTAAGCAAAGCTCCCTTTACAGGCTTCTTGGTTGCCAGGACCTTCATATGGACACTTTCACCTTCTGCAATATCAACTGTCGCAAATTTTCCCAGCACATCCTTCTCAGAAAGGCCTGTTATCTTTGTGTAAGCAGGATTCACCATAATGCCAATGCCGTTTTTATCAACTACAGATATGGCATCCTGAGTAGCATTGAAAACGGCCCCCAACATGCTCTGGACTTCTTTGAGGTTCTCCACGGTTATTACTGTATCACGCATTTTATCACCACTTTCCTTAGTTCAAGGGTTTATAGCGCTTTATTATTTCCTCTGCAACCTTTATGCCATCTACAGCAGAGCTTACTATACCCCCTGCATAGCCGGCACCCTCACCGGCAGGATAGAAATTTTTCAAATTCAGGCTCTCCATTGTTGTTCCTCTGAGAAGCCTTACAGGTGATGAGGTTCTGGTTTCTATTGCAGTTAATATTCCTTCTGGTTGGGCAAAGCCTTTAATCTTTTTATCAAATCCTATTATGGCATCCTTCAATGCTCTCGTCACATAATCCGGCAAGCAATCTTTAATCTGAGCCAGTTTTACTCCCGGCTTGTATGTTGGTTTCACTGCTCCAAAATTGCTTGAAAGCCTGTCTTCAAGAAAATCACCTATCAGTTGAACCGGTGCCGTATAACCTCCTCCACCAACAGAGTAGGCCTTTTCTTCCCAATATCTCTGAAAGGCTATTCCTGAAAGAGGATGATTACTTCCATAATCTTCAGGATAAATGGTTACCACTATGGCACTGTTGGCATTCTGACCAGCTCTATCATTGTAACTCATGCCGTTAGTAACCACTCCTCCTTCCTCAGAGGCTGCAGGCACCACATAGCCTCCAGGGCACATGCAGAATGTGTATACAGATCTGCCTGTAGCCAGACTTCTATGAGTAAGCATATAATCTGCAGCACCAAGCTTCGGATGACCTGCATACTCTCCATATTGGTTTTTGTCTATCATCTCCTGCAAATGTTCTACTCTGACGCCTATTGCAATAGGCTTGGATTCCATGGATAATCCCTTATCAAAGAGCATCTTGTAAGTATCTCTGGCACTATGTCCTATAGCTCCTATTATTGCATTGGAATATATATCTCCAATGCCTTCAACATGAACACCTATTGCTCTGTCTTCCTTAACCAGTATTTCATCCACAAGATGGTTGAATCTGAATTCACCACCTAAACTTTCAATGTGATTCCTCATATTTTTTATAACATTTTTCAATACATCTGTACCTATATGTGGCTTATATTCAAACAGTATTTCTTCCGGTGCACCAAATTGTACAAAGCTGTCCAATACCAGCTTTATTCTTGGATCCTTTATTCTTGTGGTAAGCTTGCCATCAGAAAAAGTCCCTGCTCCCCCTTCTCCAAACTGGATGTTGGATCTTGGTGAAAACTCTCCTTCATTCATTAAAGCCTCAACATCTTTGGTACGGCTGTCCACATCCAAGCCTCTTTCCAATATAACAGGCTTATAACCCTTCTGGGCCAGAATCAAGGCTGCGAAGAGTCCGGCCGGGCCGGAACCTATTACAACAGGTCTGCCATCAAGCTTCTCTTCGCCATGTCCTTCCAGAACATATTCAAATTCCTTATATTCCAATACATCCTTATTGTTTATATACTTTCTGTGATTTTTGATACCTGGTATATCTACGCATACATTATACACAAAATAGATATCCTTCTTCCTGGCATCTATAGATTTTCTGAGGATCCTGAATTCCTTTATATTCAGCGGCTGAAGCTTTAATTTTTTGCTTATCTGTTTTGTTAGCTCTGTCTCTGGTTCATCAATATGCAGCTTTAGATCCTTCACCTCTAGATACATTAGAGTTATCTTCTCCTTTATCCTTTAATGTGACGCTAATAGTAACAGGTTCTATGTGGAGTATTTGCACCTCTTCAGGCTTATTATACATTAGATTTAATTCATACAATCCTGCAGATAAGCCTGTTGCATCCACATAGAAAGAATCATTGGCATTCCAGGTGTTTACTATGCTCTCAGGTCCTTTTACCAAAATATTTACTTTTGTTGGCTGATACTCTTCAATTAGATTATCAGGCAAGTTTTTTATGACTATATTGTTTATCTCTATTGGCTTTTCTATAATCTTTTCAATATTAATGTTAAGCCTTACTGTTTCTGACTTGTTTGCCAACTCCACACCTTCCGGAAGCACCAATGAAACCTGTTGATCCACAAAGGTTTTAGCTTCCTGTAATTCTATCCTCTCTGTCTTGATAGAACCCAAATTATCCAATATTTCTTTTTTGCCTACAATATGAATATCCTTTGGATTGGTTGATATGTTAGTGATTATATAACCTGGTGCAGGATTGACCACTACATCCGGCTCAATAACCACTATTTTTGTATATTCTATAGGTATTTCAACATCCACCGATTTCGGTTTTATGTCTAAACCTTCAACGGCTTTTCCTTCTTCATCGCGGACTTTCACTGAGACATTCTTCTTTATAGTTTCTGAAGAACTGCTGATATCCAAATCCACCACAGCAGTTTTTACTTTATTTACCAGACTTTCAGCACCTGTTATTGTCACTTCACCGGGATTAACAAATGGAGTCATAGCCGCCATTCCCTGAAGGGGATTTCCGGTAATATTCATCACTACCGGCATGGTGACGGATATTACATTGTCAAATCTAATCTTTATAGATTTAGTTGACATGGAAGTAACATCAACTCCAGCAGGTATTCCGCTGATTTGAATAGGTATTTGAAATTCACCCTTTTCGTTTTGATCTCTTATATCTGCTATAGCACTTAATGTTGTAGTGTCTATTCTATCGAGGGTATTTTTATTGCCCTTAAGCTTCAGGTAAACATTATATGAAGCATTATCCAGTATGGTAATGTTCTTGGCTGCCAGAGTTTCTACACCTATAAGCTTTACAGGCAGAGTTATGTCTTTGTATACAACCGGGTTTTGCTCTGTTATGACATAAAGCCAGAGCATTGTAGCCAAAAGCACAGACAATATCCTGGCAGTTATCTTCTTATCAAATAGATTATTCACTCTTTGCACCCCATTTCGTCCAGACGGGCTGTTTCTTCTTTGATTCAGTCTTTATATAGTGGTTTTTGAGAATCTCTCTTAGAGATTTGGTATCCAAATACCTGGATAGCTTTCCTTCTCTGGCAAATGAAATGACTCCCGTCTCTTCAGAAACTATGACCACCAGGCTGTCAGATATTTCTGTAAGTCCAAGAGCTGCTCTGTGTCTTGTGCCAAGCTGTTTGCTCAGATTCTGACTCTCGGTAAGCGGTAAAAAGCAGCCGGCAGCAGCTATCCTGTTCTTTCTTATTATAACTGCACCATCATGGAGTGGTGTATTAGGTTCAAATATATTTATAAGGAGCCCGGAAGATATAATTCCATCAATTCTTACACCAGTCTCAATATATTCATTGAGTCCTGTCTCCTGCTCCAAAGCTATTATTGCCCCTGTTTTATTCTTTGAAAGATCACTTACTGCTGATATAATTTCGTCCAGCATTGTTTCCAATTCTTTTTCCTGAAGCTCAGTTTTGGAAAAGAATTTACCTCTTCCTATGTGTTCCAAAGCCCTTCTAAGCTCAGGCTGGAATATAATCAGAATGGCAATAGCTCCAACCGTCATGGCATTCTTAAGCAACCAATAGATGGTGTGAAGCTGCATAATATCACTTAACTTAGTAACAACAAGCAATACTATAATTCCCTTTACCAACTGTTCTGCTCTTGTCTCTTTTATTAGCTGCATCAGCTTATATATGATATAAGCTACTATAGCTATATCCAGGTATGTACTCCATAGCTTCAGGTAGGGCAGCAATTCTCTTAATTCGTCCATAACCTCACCTCTCCCGTTGTGCAATATTTTTCATATTAATTATACACCAAAAAGAGTAGAAAGTTACATATATTATTTTAAAATGAATAATATTTCCTACAAATTTCGAGACCGGAATTATAAAAGGATAAGCCCATATAATTAAGCTTATCCTTACTAATCATAAACTGCATTTTGAGTTCATTGCATCCATATTATCATGGCGTCTGGAGAATAATATCAATATACTTTCTCATTTCTTCTATCGGCATCTGCCCAGGCGCTGATACATTAACTCCTGCGGCAAAGGTCATATCTGAACCGAATATAAAGCCTGTCAGTCGGGTTATGCTTCCCAAGGATCCCATTGATATTGCAATTAAGGGATTGGGTATTTCCTTTCTTGCGCTGTATGTTGTGTTGAGAAGCCTCAAAACATCACCCTGATCCTGAGGCATCACAGCTATTTTTATTATATCTGCACCATTTTCAAGCTGTTCTTTCATTTTTTCAATCATGAATTCTTCTGAAGGTGTTTCTGCAAAATTGTGATAAGACAAAATGAGTTTTTTCCCATTCTTTTCTGCCAAGGATTTTATATGCTGTATTTTTTCTTCCCCAGATGCCAGTTCAATATCTACAGCATCAATATAAGTTGATTCTATTGCATTTTGAAAAAGCTCAAACCTTTTATCGTCATCAATCTTTTTATAACCACCTTCTTCATGATTCCTGCAGGTGAATACTATGGGGATATCCCGAGCTTTTGTCCTGATATTCTCCAATATATGATTTACAATGAAAAAATCCAGAACCTTTTCAAAATAATCAACACGCCATTCAATTACATCAGGTTTCATTCTAATAACTTTGTCAATTTCATTTATAAGTGATGCTTCGTCTGTTGAAATCATTGGCACGCAAATAAGAGGTTTTGCACCTCCCAATAATTTATTCCCAAGCTTTATGGGTTTTGAAGCCTGCAATCGCATGTATATTCCTCCAATTAATCTTTTGCTATCTTGCTCTAAATATGTCTGTTATTCATGTATTATTCATCTAATACATACTAATTATATATTAAAGTCTTAATATTTTACAGTTCCAAAAAATAACCACCGGACAATCCAGCAGTTATTCTATAACAGCTGCCAGAAGCAGCAATCCTTCATTATCCGCATATATTGTGGGGAACTGAGATATTGGCAATGGATTTCTGCCTCTTCCGACTTCTATTGTGAAACCTGGTCTTCTATATTCCTGTATGAACCAGTCTTTATAGCCTGCATAAGAAGCTATGCCGACTGTCTGATCAAGGGCGTAACCGCTGGCTCTGGACAAGGCCTGACCAATTCTCAGACTTTCAGGTGGAGCCAGATTCAAAAAGTTCCAGTATATTACTTCCCCCTGGCTGTGATATGCCAGCACAAGTCTTGGGTCTATGGCATAGGTTAGATCTCTCACGACTCTGGTCTCAGGTTCAGAAAATGGCTCGGGACCTGAATACCTTGTAGGTCCAGGGCCTGTAATCCCGTATTGGGCTTCTGCTTCCTTGGACTCCTGCCAAGCAGCATCATAGTTGTGGTTAAGGTCTACACCCCTGATGTTAGCTTGCCACACCTGAGAGAAGGGTCTTCCTGTGGTGTTCCACTGTAAAAGTTGATTATAATAGGGATTGTCTCTTTGCAATCCATTGAGCACAAGATCAACTCCATCTGGATTTACCATGGGGAGAATATATATTGTGCTTCTCTCAAACAATCTTCTTATATCATATCCTAATATTGAGCGCCCTTCTACATAAGCCTTTGCGTAGTTTTCAATAAACTTCATCAAAAGCGGTGTAGTAATCCACTCCAAAGCATGATGAGCTCCGTTATAGAATACTTTGTGTGCTCCATTACCGAGTTTTATATAATAAAGTTCCTTACCTAAAACACTTTGTCCTGCTGAACCTATTTCAAGGAAGGGGTATAATCTTCTGAAAGCGTTTATATCCCTCTCCAGTATTTCATAAGTATAGTCAATACGGGTATCTACAACATCCAGCCATGGTACTATAATTCTACTGCCTATTTGCAGTCTTTCGGGAACTATACCTGGGTTGGCAGTCATGATTCTGGCAACACTGGTTCCATAGTTTGAAGCAATTCTGTATAGCGTATCACCAGGTCTTATGGTATATACAGAATACCCCATAAGCAAAGGTTCCATAACACCAAAAGTCATAGGTCCTACTATGCCGTCGGCTGTCAGCCCGTAATCCCTCTGAAATGCTCTGACAGCATTAGCTGTTCCGGATCCAAATATACCATCTATGGGGCCTGTATAATAGCCTAACCTTTGCAAAAGAGATTGGACTTCCTTAACATCCGTACCCCTGGTACCAATTCTCAGTGTTCTCATTTTATCACCTCACAATAAAAATACCCTGAAACAACAAAAAAACCGAAGCTGCATAAATACTATTATCATTTTATGCAGCTTCAGGCTTTATGTGATATTTATTATTCTACATCTTGTACTACTTCTTCCAGATTAGCTTCAAGCAAATAAGGATTCTCTAAGTATTTTTTCATCAGTTTAAGTGAGTTTGCGAAGTAAAGACCGTCGCATATTCTTTCATCTATGGCTACTCCCATTTCACATACCTTTTTTATTTTTATCTCATCCTTCTCTGCAACAGGTATCTTCTTTTCCTTTCCAAGTGCAATAAATATGCCTGTGTTGCCGAAGTCATAAATATGATGATATACATAATCCAGCTTTATTGATTTAAGGTAGGTAAAAAACAATGTTGTATGAAATGGGCTTGCATCTATAATAGAACCAGGCAATATATTCAGCTTGTCCATTTGCTTCAAAAGACCAACCAGCAATTTTACCAGGATATTGGGCAGGGACATTATCCTGTCAGCAATCTTATCCACCTTGTTGTTAGTTCCTACGGGTATGCTCTCTGCAATATTTTTATCTATAATGTTGGCAATTTCATATATATTTTCATGACCTGTAAATTTGAATTTTACAGTCGTTTCTTCACCATAATCCTTAAGGGTTCTTTTTATGGATAGAGATATCCATATCCAGTTTCTTGCATAAATCCTGTTGTTCATTATGAATCTGTTTAGCTGCGGTCTTTGTGCAATAACTCTTACAAATACGGCTATAAAAAGATGCAAATAAGTTATTCTTAATCCCTGCTTTTGCTTTTCTTTCACATACTCATTTATTGTATCTGTTGGAATTGTCATTTTGCTGAATACATGTGCATCGCTTCTCTTTGTCATTATATAGGGTATGATTTTTACAAAGGGGCTTATAGTTTTCAACCGCCTACCATCATATCTGTTAGTAAAAATACTCATATTGCACCGCCTTATTCGAAGATAGTCTAATTTTACCACATTTTATTACACTTTTCATCATGTTTGTACAATAAACTGCTGCAATGAATGTTAATACATTTTATGCAGCATCAGTAGGAATAGTACATCATAATATTATATAATACATACCTTAAATACATTAAGTTGACTCTGATGAAAAATTATGCAATTAAATATATGTTTTAGGAGATATAAGAAGGAATTTTTTAATAACTAGCGAATTTTTTATATAACAGCATAAAAATGTATGGAGTTGTATTTTATGGATTTAAAATGTTATATTGATAATTTGTATGACAGGTATTGCATATATTATAATACCAGTAGAAAAATAAACATTCTGAATGAATCTATCGATATATGTGCTCATTTTACTGATATTCAGGGGAGAACCTTAATTACTCAAAAAGATGTAATAGATTCATTTGAAACAAATGAAATATGCTATGTAAAAGTAGTTGATAATGTAGAATTATCATCACTGATAGACTATACAGAATTCCTGAAAAAAGCTGTAGATACCTTCGTCAAACCAAAAAGAGATCATATGTGTACATATATAACAGGAGTACTAGTAACAAACAGCCCATTAGATGATGAACTTATCCAGTATGTTAAGAAGTTCAAATACAGCAAATCTTATTTCTTCTCACTTCATGGCTGGAGCGAGATAAGACTTCTACTAATAAACCCCGACATTGAAAAGATTATCACTAATAAACCTGGTAAAAAAGTAATTAAGTTTTATAAATTTTAATATAACTTGCTGTATTACTTTGTAATATACTCAACTCTAACTGAGCTGGGTCTATTAAATAAATCATATGGGGGGTTTTTTATGAACTCATTGGTACTTCTATTATTAGGGGCGATATTATTTCTTATCGCTTACACCACTTATGGTGCTTTCCTAGCAAAGGCATGGGGTATAGATCCCTCGAGAAAAACACCGGCTCACACTATGAGGGATGACATTGACTACTGCCCATCAAATGCCAATGTTCTGTTGGGACACCACTTTTCTTCCATTGCCGGTGCAGGCCCTATAACAGGTCCTATCCAGGCAGCCATATTTGGATGGCTTCCCGTTTATCTCTGGATAGTTGTTGGAAGCATATTCTTCGGTGGTGTTCATGACTGGGGTGCACTCTTTGCATCAGTAAGACACAAAGGAAATTCAATCGGAGAAATAATAAGAGAAAACCTTGGTCAAAAAGCAAAAATGCTGTTTAACATCTATGCATGGCTTACTATAGTTCTTATAGTTGCAGCATTTACTGACATATGCGCAGGCACTTTCGCTTTTGATCCTGCTAACGGTGATTTGACAGGAGCCAGAGCTGGTACTGCTTCTGTTCTGTTCATTATTCTGGCAATGGCATTCGGTTATCTAGTATACAGAAAAGGAGCAAGACTGTCTGTTGCTTCAGTTATAGGTGTTGCACTTTTATTCTTATGTATTTACCTCGGCTACACATTCCCAGTTATTAAGCTTTCCAAAATGGGTTGGAATGTAATACTTATTATATATATCTGCGCAGCATCTACTCTGCCTGTTTGGCTGTTGCTGCAACCTAGAGATTATCTATGTTCCTATTTGCTGTACGCTATGTTGATAGGAGGATTCCTTGGTGTAATAATTGTAAGACCTGATATGGTAATAAATGCTTCCAACGGATTTACTGTAGCTTCAGGCAATAGCACTTCATACTTATTCCCAATGCTGTTTGTTACTGTAGCCTGCGGAGCTATATCCGGTTTCCACTCCCTTGTAGGTTCAGGAACTTCTTCAAAACAGGTAGACAATGAAAAGGATACAAAGCTCATTGGCTATGGTGGTATGTTGATTGAAGGCTTGGTAGCTATACTTGCTTTAATATCAATCGGTGCTTTCCAAGGCGCTTCAGGTACTCCAGCAGCTATCTTCTCATCCGGTATTGCTACCTTGATGAGCAGCTTCGGTATACCTGTAGAAGTAGGAAAAGTATTCGTAATACTTGCATTCTCTGCATTTGCTTTGACAAGCCTTGATACTGCTACAAGAATAGGAAGATATGTATTCCAGGAATTCTTCGATAAGCCTGATGGAACTGCAACAAAATCAGCAGGATCAAATATGTATGTAGCTACTTTAGTAACTGTTGGCGCTTCTTGTGTACTGCTAATGTATGGTTATACAAAGATATGGCCGATATTCGGTTCAGCTAACCAGCTGTTGGCAGGACTTGCATTGCTGGCAGTAACTGTATGGCTTGCAAATTCCGGCAGAAATTACAAGATGACAATGATTCCTATGATATTCATGTTTGCAGTTACATTGTGCGCATTGCTTCTGCTCATCAAGAACTTCTTTGGAGCAGGAAATGTATTATTAGGTGTTGTAGCAATATTGCTGTTCTTGCTTGCAATAGTGCTCATTTACACAGCTTCAACTATAATGAAGAATAGAAAATCCAAGGATTTGAGCGCATAAAAAAATGGGGGCGAAAGCCCCCTTTTATATTAGAAAAATATATGAATCAGATACTGATCTATCAGCACTAATGTACCCAATATAAACACATAGTAGGAAAACACACGCATCTTGCCCTTCTTCAACATTCCTATCATATATTTAATTGATATGTATCCGAATATGGCTGCAAAAATAAAGCCTGCTCCTAAGCTTATAGAATCAAGATTTTCAAGTCCTACTTCAAGGACATCTTTCATATCAAATACTGCTGCTCCTAGTATTGCTGGAATAGATAGCAAAAATGAAAACCTTGCTGCAAAATCTCTATCCATATTTCTAAACAATGCTCCTGATATTGTAAGTCCTGACCTGGAAATAGCAGGCAGTATTGCTGCTCCCTGCATCAATCCTACAAATGCGGCATCCAACAGACTGGTTTCCTCTACATCCTTATATCCTCTGCTCAGGTTTTCCGCAAAAAATAATACCAAACCAGTAACTATAAACTCAAATCCCAATGTCCTGCCGCTGGCAAACAATTCTTCAAAATAATCCTTGAAAACAATGCCTATAATACCAGTAGGTATAGTACCTGCTATCAAAAGCAGCGTCAACCTTTGAAATGGTCTTCTCAACAGAGAGATTATATCCTTCCAGAAAACAGCAAAAACTGCTACCAAAGTTCCCAAGTGCACCACTATGTCAAAGGTGAGGGTAGGTTCTTCCACCCCTAGTATTTTCTGAAAAAGAACCAAGTGGCCCGAGCTGCTTATGGGAAGGAACTCTGTTGCCCCTTGTATAATACCCAATAGTATTGCCTGAATTAAATTCATCTTGTCAACCCCTCTTTATGTAATTTATCATTATTCATTATACCATCTTTAAACACATCAGGACAGGGGCAAGCCCTGTCCCTACATAATATATACGTAATATATATGAATTAAACGGACAGGTTCAAGACCTGTCCTTATATAATCATTACCTATATTTTAATCTTAAAACTTTCTTTCTAATTGCTTGTTGATAATTTCTGTTATAGCTTCCTTGCCATAGCCATCAGGCAAAGATTCTGTTATCTTTAATGCCTTTTTGATAAACTTGTTGGCAAGGCTTTTAGTTCTTTCAAGACCACCGCTTTCTATAACGCATTTCAGGAGGCTTTCTCCTCCGTCTTCATCAATCATTTCTATAGCTTTAATTGTTTTTTCCTTATAAGAACTGTTTAACGAATATATAATAGGCAGTGTGTATACGCCTTGTTTCGCATCGCTTAATAAAGGTTTGCCTACAGTTTTTTCATTACCGGTAAAATCCAATATATCATCTACTATCTGGAAGGCTATGCCAATATTCCTTCCGATGTTGGACAACTTTGCTGTAAGCTTCTTGTCGCAGCCTGCTTTATGAGCTCCTACACCAATGCTTAGTGAAAACAGAGCTGCTGTTTTGCCATCTATCCTTTTTAAGTATTTCCTTACGTTTACAGTCTGATCATATTTTTGTTCATTTTGATCTATTTCACAATCGCAAATATAAGCAATAGCTCTGGAGAGATCTTTCATCATATCAATTTCAGCCATATCTGCGATAAGCATAAAAGCCCTGGTAAACAAGAAATCTCCACAGTAAACCGCGGTGTTCTTGCCCAGTGCAGATTGTACTGTCCTGGTTCCTCTTCTTGTCTCTGCATCGTCTACTATATCATCATGTATCAGGGTTGCCATATGAATTATTTCAACTGAAGTAGCAAGAGGCACTACTACTTCACTTTTATAATCACCAAAAGTAGCTCCTATAATGGTCAGAGTCGGTCTCAGCCTTTTACCTCCACTTTTTATGAATCTTTCTAAGGATTCTTTCACCATTTTACTTCTTGTTTTCAAGGCCTTTAATAGATGCTCCTCAACTTTACTAAGCTCTACCGCTAAGAAATCATTGTTCTTCACGGGTTATGCACCCCCTATCCTTAGAATCTTCTTTACAGGTTCAATAGTAAACTGTACAGTAAACCCTATTAGAATTCCTGTTATTACTCCTGATATAAGCAGCACCGGTAGATAGTAAAATAGTTGGATATTAGATATTACAAGGCTTGCGACTCCAATTTGACCAATATTATGAAATACTGCTCCAACTGTACTTATTGTAGGTATACTAAATATATTTTTATACCTTAAATATAAAAAAGCCATCACAGTGGTGCTTAATATTCCTCCTGCCAAGCTATAGAAAAAGCTTGACAATCCACCGCCAAACATAGATCCCAACAGGGTTCTCAACGCCACCACTATAAGAGCATCTTTAAAGCCAAATAATATGATGGTAATAAGGCTTATTATATTTGCAAGACCAAGTTTAACACCAGGAACAGGTACAGGAACAGGTATGGCTCTCTCAATTACATGTAGAACCAATGCCTGAGATATTAATATGCTCAATAATACCATTTTTCTAACCTTGTTCAAAAATAACACTTCCTATTGAGAAACAATATCTACATCGGGTTTTTCTGTACCCTCAATGAATACCTGAACTCTATTGGGCAAGCATACTATGCTCTCACCCACTCTGTCTATGACACCGGTTTTTACACATATCTTGTCTGGACATATAACATCAGATACATGGGCTCCTTCTGCATTTATAACAATATCAATATACCTTCCTTCATCCAAATCTATATGAACCAGCTTCTCATCCTTTAATCTGTTCATGTCTATTCTATCATACTCCTGCCCATTAACTGAAATAACTGCTGTCTTTTCTCCAGTATCCTTGTACAGATAATTGAGTCCAAGATATGATATGCCTGCAATCAATATTATCAATAGCAGAAGCATATCACCTTTTTTGAATTTCACAATAATCACCAACCCGTTGTTTCTCTTTATTTAAACTCTATCTCATTTTATTTTATTATTCGATTTATTTCAATAATTTCTTAAAAAATCCCGTTACCCATTTATAAGGTAACGGGATTTCCTAGATTAATCAAAGTACAAATGATGCTCCCGTGCAAACTTAGTGTTAGTCCACCATTTCTTAATCCATGGAATCACATAGTGATCCAATCCGAAGGATCTACCTGCTCCACCCATTAAAGCGATAGCAGCAAATATATACCATAAAATATCATAGCCGGCCATTGCTGATAAGATGAAGTTTGCTGCCAAACCTATGGAAGCTGCTGAAGCAAGGAATGTAAACAATCCAACTATCAATGCCAAACCAATACCTATTTCCATTAATACTACTGCAGTCTGGAATAACATTGCATTAGGCGCAACCACTGTATCCATAAACCACTGATATATTGCAGGGGGTGCTGATAGTATTGGTGTAGGTCCAGCTGCTGCTGCAGGAGTAGCACTTGAAGCAGCTTCTGCCAACTGAGTAGCTCCTGAACCGCCTGCTACTTGCACAATCTTAATATTGCCGGGTTCAAGCCAACCTTCATTAACCTTTTTAACACCTTCTATGAGCCATAGTATTCCTACATATACTCTAAGAAGTACGAGCCATAAAGTTTGGGTTCTGAAGGACAGATGTCCACCTACAAATGATCTTCTGTCTTCCATATGGAAGAATTCATGTCTCAGGTAGTTCCAGATTAATCTTAATCCGCCTACACCCCAGAGATAGTGCATATTAACCAAGTGTTTCATCATCATTGCAAAGAAACCGCTTAGCTGAACTCCCATCAACTCTGCCACGCAGTAATGGCTTCCTACGGAAACCATGAAGCCGTGAGTTTTTAGTTCAAATTTCTGTTTTTCTCTCTTTTCAATGTCAGCAATTATATTTTTTGCTGCACATGCGCCTGACTGTATAGCAGTTTCTACTATCTGTGGAATTGGCTTTCCATTGATTTCGTAATATGCATTGTCACCTACAGCATATATATTTTCTTTATCAACAGTCTGCAGGTAATCATTTACCTGAACTCTGTTTCTCTTACCTTCTGTAAAGCCTGTTTGCATATTGAAGGAGTTACCTTGTACTCCACAAGTCCAGATTAATGTTTCTGTGTCAATCTTGGTTCCATCCTTAAGCTCAATGCCATCTTCAGTAGCTTTAACTATAGCAGAACCTGTAAGAACCTTCACGCCATTTTTCTCCATGAATCTCTTGGCTTTTTCCTGAAGGTTTGGTTTCAGTATAGGAAGTATGTTAGGCATAGCCTCGATATTATATAATGAAACCTCTGATTCTGGAATGTCATGCTGAGCGCAAAGGAGCTTCTTCCACTCCATAAGTTCTCCCACAACTTCTACTCCAGTAAATCCAGAACCTGCAACTATTATTGTAAGAAGTTTCTTTCTCTTTGCAGGATCCTTTTCTTCTCTGGCTCTTCTGAATACCTCTTCGATATGATGTCTTATCTTCAAAGCATCCTTTAAAGACCAGATTGTGAATCCATGTTCTTTGACACCAGGAACGCCAAAGAATGCAGGCTCACTACCTACACCAAGAACAAGATAATCGTAATCGTAGCTTGTCCTTTCAGATATAACTTGCTGCTTTTCTTTGTCTACCTTTACTATCTCATCTGTAACTAGTTCAACTTTTGTAGACTTGAAGACCTGGTATAGATCTACCATAACACTCTCTTTTTCAGTTCTATGTCCGGCAATCTCATGGAGTTCTGTAAGTAGAGTATGATATGGATTTCGATCAATCATTGTTATTTTCACGCTGTTATCATTTTTAAATCTTTTGCTTAAAACTTTGGCAGCTTCTACGCCTGCATAACCAGCGCCAAGAATAACAATTTTAGTTTTTGCTTCCATTTTACCCCTCCTATGATATATTTACTAACAGAAAAGATAATAAAAGCCTTCAATGTAGAACAATTTTGCGTAATAATTTGGTACCAAAAATATAAATCCTGATTACTCCAATTATTTTTTACACAAATTTTATGCAGACTATTGGTAGTACAAGGCTTTATTATAACTCTGTTATATTATTTATCGGCTCCAGTTGTTTGAGATTTATCTAACTAATTAGAGCCAATTATAAATTGCTGAATATAGTATATAATTATTTACGACATATTTCAATGCATATTTTATGATAAAAATAAAACTTATTTTATCCAAATTATATTCATATGTAACCAAATAATATTCATTTGTTTATTGTCTTATACTATGATAAAATTCTATTGTGAAAAATTTTTTTATCTTATAAACGGAGGTTAGTTTATGAAACTAAGAAACAGAAAATTTATTATATTATTATTAACACTCTCCATTTTTGGTTCCATATTGACAGGCTGCACCAATAATGATGCCAAACCCAGTGAACCTCTGACCAAGACAAACTATTTGCTGGGTACCCAGGTTAGCATTACTCTTTATGATAATCAGAAGGATGAAATTATTGATGAAGCATTTCAACGAATCAGTGAAATAGAAGCTAAAATGAGCATTAACAACGAGAGCCCCAGTGAGATTACAAAGCTAAACGAAGCCTCCGGTATACAGGAAGTAAAGCTCAGCGAAGATACATTTTTTGTTCTGGAAAAAGGAAAGTATTATTCCCAATTGTCTGACGGCAAGTTTGACATAACAATTGGTCCATTAGTAAAGCTTTGGAATATAGGTACTCCGGAAGCTACAATACCTGATGAAAAAATATTATCGGAAAAGTTAGATCTTGTTGATTATAATAAGCTTACCTTAAACAAGGAAAAATCCACTGCTAAACTTGAATTAAGCGGCATGATTGTGGATTTAGGAGGAATAGCCAAAGGCTATGCAGCTGATGAAGTTGCAGCTATACTTAAAAAGCATGGTGTCAAACATGCCATCATTAATCTCGGTGGTAATATCCTCGCCTTCGGCAGCAATGTTAATGGCAACCCATGGAAAATAGGTATTCAGGATCCATATAATACTCGTAATGATTACCTTGGCATTGTTGAAGTAGTGGATAAGTCTGTAGTTACTTCAGGAATATATGAACGATATTTTGAAAAAGATGGTGTAAGGTATCACCACATACTGGATCCTAAAACAGGTTACCCGGCAGATAATGGTTTAGCTGGAGTATCCATCATTACAGATAAATCCATTGACGCCGATGGTCTTTCAACTTCTACATTTTTGCTAGGTGTAGAAAAGGGGTTGGAGCTTATAGAAAGCCTGGATAATACTGAAGCCATATTTGTTACTACAAATAAGGAATTATATCTTTCCTCCGGGCTCAAAGGCAATTTTACTCTCGTCAATAAGGAGTATAAAATAATGAATTAATTAATATAAACTATCCCTTAGGCTTAAATACAAGGGATGCCAAAAATCCAAATATTATAGCCGATGATATACCAGCACTGGTAAGCTTGAATATGCCAATTAACACACCAATTGCTCCATGTTCATTAAGCTCTTCCAGTGCTCCTTTTAATAGGGCATTTCCAAAGTTGGATATGGGTACTGTGGCTCCCGCCCCTGCAAATTTTACAAGAGGCTCATATAAGCCTAAACCTCCTAAAATAGCTCCAACTACTACAAGAGTGCTCATGGTATGAGCAGGTGTAAGTCTGAATACATCCATCATTATTTGACCTATAACGCATATTGCTCCACCGACAATAAAAGCCCATATTATCTTAACCAAATTCATACCTCCTTACATTTCAATTGCTACTGCATGCGCAATGCAGGGTATGGTTTCCTTCTGCTGGTAAGACAAAGGAGAATGAAGAGCTCCTGTAGCAACTACCAGCAACCTCCTGATCTTGCCTGATTTCATTTTATTAAGCAGATGTCCGTATACTGTCACTGCAGAACTTGCGCATCCGCTTCCACCTGCAAAAACCTGAGGTTGCTTTTCCCTATCATATATCATCATGCCGCAATCCATAAATTTTTTTTCTGATATTTCAGTTCCATTTTCTTTGAATCTATCAAGTGCAATTTTGTGACCTACTGCTCCCAAATCCCCTGTAACAATCAGGTCATAATAGTCTGGTTCTATATCTAAATCCCTGAAGTGTGCTTCTATGGTATCTACAGCTGCAGGCGCCATTGCTGCTCCCATATTGAATGGATCTGTAATTCCCAAATCCACTATTCTTCCTATTGTCGCTGCTGTAACTCTGGGGCCTTCGCCTTCCAAAGCCAGCAGGCATACTCCTGCACCAGTAACAGTCCACTGAGATGTAGGCGGCTTCTGTGCACCATACTCATTTGGATATCTGTACTGTCTTTCTGCAGAGTTGTTATGGCTCGATGCCCCGGTAAGCACATATTTGACTTTCTGGCCATCTACGAATGAAGCAGCTATGGCAAGGCCTTCCATTGAACTGGAACATGCGCCGTATATACCAAGATAGGGAACACCTATAGTTCTTGCAGCAAAACTGCTTGATATAATTTGATTTATTAAATCGCCGCTGATAAACAAACCTACGTCATATTTGTTTACTCCTGCTTTTTCTAATGCCTTAGCAGCTGCTTCTTCCAGCATCAGCTTCTCTGCCTTCTCAAAGCTATCCTGACCGATATATGGGTCATCGTGCAATATATCTATATCCTCTGCCAATGGTCCTTGTGCTTCCAGAGGACCTCCTACGGTTGCAGAAGAAATAATTACAGGCTTAGATTCAAATATAAAGCTCTGATTGCCTTTAACCATTTACATTCCCCCCATAAGGTAGTTAAACAACAATTTTATTACGGCAACTGCAAAGGCAGAGAAGGTTCCAAATACAATTACAGGTCCTGCTACCTTGAACATGTTTCCTCCTACGCCCAGAACATATCCTTCGCTTCTATGTTCTATAGCAGCTGAGGAAATTGTATTAGCGAAACCTGTTATAGGTACTGCAGTACCTGCACCAGCCCATTGGGCAATTGTATCATAAACCCCAAATCCAGTTAGCAAAATTGATATTATAATAAGAGTAGCAGCAGTTGGATCTCCTGCATTCTTTTCTGTATATCCAAAATAGTTTATATAGAAAAACTGCAACAGCTGACCAAAGGCACATATGCTGCCTCCTACTATAAACGCTTTTATGCAGTTGGCTAAAACCGGTCTTTTGGGTTCTCTTAATTGGGCAAATTTCTTATACTTCTGTTGTTCCAAATTCAAGTTCTTACTGCCTACCAATTTAAAAACCTCCTAAACTCATTAACTCTTATTTTTTACATCAAATCATAAAATGCTACCTTGGAATTTTACATAGGTAGTTTAATAGCATAATATAGTTTACTCAAAAAATAAAAAAAAATAGGCTTTCCAGCCTATTTTTGTTCAATGGTGTATAAATCTCTTTTTTGCTATTATTTCAAAGGCTTTTTTATAAGCTCCTTTGTCGCTTAAATATAATCTGAACTTTCCAGATAATTTTTTATTATATACTAACTTTTTACAATTCAACTTATTCCAATCAATATATTTTTTATTTTCTGCTGCTTTAGTTTCAAATCTAATGTCTTCTGACATATGCAACACCTCTTTCCGTAACCAACTTACTCCAAAAATATTGCTTGTTCATATTATATTTTAAATGCTACCATAGTAGAATGTTCTATGTCAAACCCTAAGATTCACATTTATCGGCCAGCTTTCAATGAATCTTAATAAGCCACTTCCTATTATTGACATAAATTCATTAGAATCCACCGGTATGACAATTGTATCTCCCTTTTTTAGAGCCATTCTTTTGTCTCTGAAGCACAAAACACCTTTTCCTGAGATAACAGTTATTATTTTCACCTCATCACACCTTTGCATAATGGATTCTTCATTTTTCAATGATACAAATTTAGCACCGAAATGTTCATATTCTCCAAGAGAAACCAATCTGTTATTCATGCTTTCCTTATCATATATGTTTAAAATATCTTCAGCTGATAAATATTTGTCAATCTTGATAGATGCTAGAGCTTTATCTACATGAAGCTCTCTTCTCGCGCCGTTTTCTACTCTGTCCCAATCGTATAATCTATATGTTATATCGGAAGCCTGCTGAAGCTCATAAACCAAAACACCTTTACCCAAAGCATGAACAGTTCCAGAAGGTATGAAAATACAATCTCCCTTCTTTACATTTATCTTATTCATCAATTTTATTATGGAACCATCCAATGCAGCATCATATATAGTTTTTTTGTCGTAATTATCATTGAAATTATAATAAATTTTCGAGCCTTCCTCACAATCCAGAACAACCCACAACTCATCTTTTCCGCATGTCCCATCATTAAATTCCAATGCGGTCTCCTTATCCGGATGTACTTGTATAGATAAGTTATCACAAGCATCTATCAGCTTTATTACAAGAGGTACCCCGATTTTTCTTCCGTCAAATTCAATGCTTTCTCCAATTTTGCCTGAGAAAATTTTGCTATAACCTATTAATCTTTGTCCTCCCCATATTTTCTCCAGCAATATTGGTTCGGTTTTATATGGAAACATAAAAAAACCCCCGAAAAAATAGATTGCATTTCTCTATTACAATCTATTAAGCGGGGCTTGTCCCTGCTACTAATCTGGCTTAATAATTTCAATAAATTATGTCATATTATGTACAATATTTTACTCTCGGGTAAGTACTTGGTTATTGTTTCCATGAAGAATTCCTTCATATCATTTATATGTCCCTTATCATATACATATTTCCCATATCCAAACTGTCCATATTTATAGCTTCTATTTTCTTCATCCATAGGCAGGGTTGTTTCAGGAAATACCTGCAGAATTCTATTCTTGGCTTTGGTAGTAAACCTATGGGATATGATTTCAAAGCTTACATCCTTGTTTTCCATATGGGAAATATTATCTTTCAGCATTTTAAGAAGAGCGTCATATTCCTTCTTCCAGTCTCCTTCCAGAAATACTGGAGCTATGAGAAATCCTGTTGGATATCCCTTTTCTATTACCTTGCCGGCTGCTTCTATCCTTTTTCTGGCAGATGGAGTCTTATGCTCATAGCTTCTGATTACCTCATCTGTGTTAAGGCTGAACCTAACGGTTGTGTGACCTCCATGTTCTGCATCCAGAAAATCTTCAACATTTGCAAACTTCGTTACAAATCTGAATCTGCCATTGGGACTCCTGGCAAAATACTCAATTGCTTTAGTCAGCCCCTTGGTATAAGGCTCAACGGGAAGGGGATCAGACGTTGCGGCTCCTTCAAATATGGTTATCTCATCGCCTCTTTCCTTGATATATTTGCCTGCCTGCTCAAGAATCTCATCAACATTTACATAAGCTCTTATATATGGTTTATCCCCCAGTTGAGTATTTAAATAGCAATACTCACACTGTCCCACACAGCCTGATACCAAGGGAAGCTGAAAATGAGCAGAAGGTTTGCATGTCTGAAACTTAAGGGTCTTCCTCACACCGATGACCAAGGTTCTTTTGCCTTCTCTATATTTTTCTGCCGGATTATCTCCAGGTATGCCCTGAACTCTATTTGAACTTAGAGTTATGATCTCAATGCCTTTGCTTCGAAAATAATCATAAAGCTCTATGGCTTTGCTATATTGGAAAGCGTCCTTTTCAAAAATCACTCTGCCTGGAATAAACATATAACCCCTCTGAATTATTCTATGCTCCTATTTTTCTTTTATATTATAACTATTTACTTAAAAATCATGCCCTTTTATTTCAGTTAAAATATGGAATACCTGAAGCATACAAAAAAAGCGGAGCATTCTTCTCCGCTTTTAAAAACATTCAAAGCTTCTGATTCTTCTCAAATCCATTCCAAAATATACCCATCTGCGTCCATTCCATCTCCAGCCTGCTATAGAACGAGGGCCTACAAATACCAGGAATGCCCAGAATCCTCTTCCTCTATCAGGCCATATATACACAAACCTGAAAGTACATCTTCTAATAGCACCAGAATCAACAGCAAATGTTCCGACTCCTGCAGTGGATAGTTGTGGTGTAAAGTTTGGAGGAGGTCCTGATGGTGGTCCGGAAGCAGGTCCCTGGAAAGGTCCGCCTTGAGGGCCCTGGAATCCCGGTCCAAAAGGAGGTCCAAACAGGTTAAAGGGTCCCTGTCTCATCAAAGGGCATACAAAATCCTCCATGCTATCTTCAAATTCTTCTTCATATCTGTCAAATTCATCATCATACTCTTTATACATATAATCCCACCTTTTTATCATTTAGTATCATATTATTCAGGTGGTACAAATTTGGTTACCTTCTCTACAGGTCATGCATTGCTTCACTTTTTCCCATCAAGAATGTGAGAACTAAAAATATAAGCCCTGTAGCAAGCACCGGATAATATACAGGCAAATAGTCTATTACAATACCCATGAATATCAGACCTAATGGCACTATTCCGCTTGCCATTGTCTCAACCCAGGACGTTACCCTCCCCAGCATATGATCAGGGGTAAGCTTTTGTATGAGAACAAATATAGGTATGTTTACTATCATAAGAAGAACGCTCAACAAAACCATTACTGCCATATAATAGGCTGCATAGACATTATCAGAAAACAGCTTATGATTGCTAAATACCGGAAGGGCCATGAGGAATATTACAATACCGCTGAGCCCTGTACCAAACATCAAAGCGGGAAGTTTTTTCTCCCTCTCAGGAAGCCTTGATATTACCAATGAGGATATGAGAGCACCTACAGAGAAGCTTCCCTCAATCAATCCATAATGAACTTCGCTTAATAAAAGAACTTTGTTTATTATAAAAGGTATTACTACGCTCATACAGGGATTTACAAAAAAGTTCAGCACTATAGAAAACTTAAGCAAGGTAAATAGGGCCTTTTGTCCTTTAAAATACATGAAGCCATATTTTAAATCATCGAAAAAGCTTTTCAGATCAAGCTTCTTATCTTTTTCATCTTCTTCTGCTGCTTCTTTGGCTAAATCAAAGTCAATAAACATTTCTGATATAGCCGATAATATGAATGTTATGCCGTTTAGAGCTATAAACACATATATGGGCAATATATTATAAATAATACCTGCCAATATGGGTGATAGTATGGAACTGACAGATTGGGCAGCCTGATTATATGAGTTTATTTTCACTAAACTTTGCTTTCTTACCATGTTAGGCAACGAGGCACTAATAGATACAGAGAAAAATGTATTTATTATGGAAAGCAGAAATGTACTTGCATAGATAAATTGAATCCTGAGCCCAAACAAAAAGGAAATAGGCAATAGAACCAGTATAGTGAGTCCGCTTAATATATCCATTCCTACTACCATCTTTCTTCTTTCAACCCTATCAGCCAATACCCCTGCAATAGGCCCTAGAACAACACGAGGCAGTGTACTTAAAAGCAAATTCATGGCAAAGCTGGTTCCTGATCCTGTCCTTTGCAACACATAAAGGGACATGGCAAAGCTATACATATAGGTTCCCACTAAGGATACGAATTTTCCCCACAGAAACAATCTTATATTTTTCTTCTCTCTTCTTTCTATTGTCTTATCAATCGTCTTATCAATTTCTTCAGAAACCCTTTTGATGATGTCCATAATTAACCCCCTGAATTCAATATTATTTAATTTAATTCCATTATATTCTTTATATTTAATTAAGTCAATGCAAAAGTTTAATTATATTTAATTTTTTAAACTTTTATTGTTTTTTTATAAATAGCTTTATTGCAAATTCGGAAATAATATAATAAAATTAAACTATAATGAATAAAGTGAGTGATAATATGAGTTCCAGCTTAGGAAGCAAAATAAAAAAGCTTAGAAAAGAATTGAAGATGACTCAATCTCAACTGGCTGAGCCAGAAATGACCAAAAGCATGTTAAGCCAGATTGAAAACGGCATTGCTATGCCTTCTATGAAGAATCTTCAATATATAGCCAAAAAACTGAATAAACCTGTATCTTACTTTCTGGATGAAAACACAGACCATTTAGCTGAAGTTAACGAAAGTGATTATGATTATGTTGTAAATGAGCTTAAAGAAATAGATGTGCTTATAAAAAATAAGGATACTGATGAAGCATTGAGTCGTATTGAAAAATTGGAGCTATTAAACTCGATTGACAGCAGCAATAAGCTTATGGGAGACATATTGTTTTATAAAGGCACATGCATGTTGAAATTAGATAGACGTAGTGAAGCTGTGAAACTATTCTATAGAGCATACGAAATATACCTCAATAGCAATTTTTATATTGAGGCTGCAAAAGCTTATATCGAAACGGTAGCTGAGCATTGGAGAAACTTCGAATACGAAAAATGTATAGAGATATACTCAAAGGCAAAAGAAATCTATGATAAATCTCCTAATAGAGACTTGCATTTTGAAATTGAATTACTTAATGATCTATCTGCGTTTTATTCTGCAATAGGAGACTTCGACACTACTTTAAAATACCTTAGAGATGCATTGGAGATTTCAAAAACTTCTGGTGTTTATTACAAAGCTGACGAACTATATAGAATGACAGCCGCAATACACTTTATCCAAGGCGACTATGAAAACTATCAAATAAATATCGAAAAGGCAGAACAGTTTGCAATTTTTGCAGATAACAGGGATATTATGACTTATATATATTCTGTAAAAGCAGTGTATGAAAATGAAGTAGGAAATTACTATAAGGCATTGGAATATCTCGAAGAGATGAAAAAGCCAAATGTCTCTAACATTGAATACTTCTATTACAGAGAAAAAGCAAAAGCATTATATCATTTAGGCGAATATGCTAAAGCTTTAGAAAATATTAAGCTTGCTGATTATCCTGACTTCGTCTCCCATAGATTTGATTATCTATTAATGTGGAGTGCTAAGGTATACGAAGGTCTTATATATTCCAAGCTGGGACAGCTTGATAAAGCTATAGAGCCTATACTGACAGCCATTGAAAAGATGAGAAAGCACGGCAGTTCAAAGCTTTTGGCTTTTGCCTTGGAATCTGCATCTGATATATACCATCAGATGGGAGAACATGAAAAGGCATATAAGTACCTAAAAGAAGCTAATGATATGAAAAATGAAATAATAAAAAACAAGATTTATTTTTAGCAGCTTACGCTGCTTTTTTTGTATATCGTTAACTTTTCATCATAAGTTCAATGTGGGAGTTTCTTATGCTATAATACTATAAAAATTATAGAGAGGAGAATTCTATGCTATACATAAGGAACGAAAGCCATAATCCCTATTTCAATCTAGCTCTGGAAGAGTACTTGTTTAATCTGGATGATAATGAGAATTATGTTCTCCTGTGGCAGAATGACAATACAATCGTTGTTGGCAAGCATCAGAATACAGCAGAAGAAATCAACTCCGAATATGTTAAGGAAAAGAATATAAATGTAGTAAGAAGGATTACAGGCGGTGGGGCAGTATACCACGACCTTGGAAATCTCAACTACAGCTTTATTATAAAAGGTATGGAAAAAGTGGATTATGATTTCAGCAAATTTACTATACCTATTATAAAAGCCTTGAAAAAGTTTGGTGTGGAGTCAGAACTATCAGGCAGAAATGATATTACTATAGATGGCAAGAAATTCTCCGGCAATGCACAGTTAGTAAAACATGGCAAGCTTCTACATCATGGAACCTTGCTCTTTGATTCAAAGATGGAAGTGTTATCAAAAGCGCTTAAAGTATCTGAGGATAAATTTCAATCCAAAAGCGTGAAATCCGTAAGAGCAAGAGTAACAAACATAAAGGACTATATGTCTCAGGACATAACAGTTGATGAGTTTAAAGAATTGCTTTTAAAATATATGTTTGATGAAGATACTGAGTTAAAGGAAGGCCATCTCTCGGAAGAGGATTTGAATAATATAAATTCCTTAATGAAGAACAAGTATCTTACATGGGAGTGGAATTATGGCCAATCACCGGAGTTCAATGTAAAACAGGCCAAAAGATTTGCCAGCGGCAAGATTGAGACTCTCTCAAATGTAAAGGATGGAATAATCCAGGATATTAAATTCTATGGTGACTTCTTCGGCAGCGGCAACCTTGAAGAAATCGAGAACCTGCTCAAAGGCAAACGATATGAGGAAAATGATATACGAAATGCACTGAAAGATGTCAATATAGATAGCTACTTCAAGAATATCAGTCTGGATGAGGTTGTGAGTTGTATAATATAGCAAGCCTAAGGGATTCCTTTCCTGTCCTGGCACGTGGCACGCGGTATGCGGATTAGGGTAGTCCGCTGGGGTCAATTTGGAGAACACGGATTGACACAGCTCTAACCACGGATTAACGCGGCGGGGGCTTATTTTTGGGAACACTAAAAGACACTAAAATATAGGCCGCGAGCCTATGGTATTCCTGTTCCGTCCTGGCACGTGTCACGGGTTACGAGTAATCAGGGGTATTCCTATAGGGTATTTAGTATAGCTGTTTTGATAGTGTAGCGAACTAGAATAAGCATATGTGCAGTTCACATGGGTTATTGATTTTGGTAACTCTAAAGCTCATATCCCAAGAAAAATCTAACGCTTCCCAAAGGGCCTCCATGCCCTGGAAAGCTTGGGCAGCATCCGTGCTGCCCATACGATTTTTCTAGGGATATTTCGCTAAGAGTT
>Ga0134092_1000502_pt1 | contig 39206 bp, 23 predicted proteins | sample 3_6taG_FD_94454 | JGI IMG/M metagenome (GOLD analysis project Ga0134092, IMG submission 94454) | Switchgrass degrading microbial communities from high solid loading bioreactors in New Hampshire, USA - 3_6_20_6_A3 metaG | ecosystem: Engineered > Bioreactor > Semi-continuous > Anaerobic >... | reverse complement strand
GAGAGCATGGCGGAATGTGGTTGTCAAGGAAAAGCCCGGTTTGGGCCCTTGACAACCACATTAGCGGAAATTAAAGAAACATAGTAGAAAACAATTTACACCACTTGACAAGACACTATCAACTGTAATTAGGCAGTTTATTTTTTGCTTACTTTTTGATTAAGAATTTGGACATGGAATAAGGAGGTGGAAAGGTTAATGAACAGGGTTCTTATTGCTGATGATGCTGCTTTTATGAGAATGATCTTAAAAAATATGCTTGAAAAGAATGGTTTTCAAGTAGTCGGCGAGGCTGACAATGGTGCTGTAGCAGTAAAAAAATTCAACGAACTGAAGCCTGATATTGTAACTATGGATATAACTATGCCTGAAATGGATGGTATCCAAGCGCTGAAGGAAATAAAGAAATTAGATTCCAATTCAAAAATTGTTATGATTTCTGCTATGGGGCAAGAGTCTTATGTCAGGGAAGCAGTTATGTTGGGAGCAAAAGGATTTATAGTTAAACCCTTTAAAGAAGATTATGTCATTCAAACATTAAGTAAGCTATAACAAAGTTAAGCCCTTTATTTAATGTTTGGATGGAGGTGAACAAAAATGAATGAAGTATTGACCGACCAGTATGTGACTTATGAATTAGCAGATGAAAAATATGCTTTAAAAATTAGTGATGTATATGAGATTATCAAAATGCAAAATATTACCCGAATACCTAATAGCAATCCTTACCTTGAAGGTGTTATTAACCTTCGAGGTAAAATTATTCCTGTAGCTAACCTCCACAGAAAATTTGGGCTTCCCAATTACACATTTACTAAAAAAACTCGCATTGTTGTGGTTAATAGTAGGAATGAGATGATTGGAATTGTGGTTGATAAAGTAAACCAGGTTATAAGATTTTCAAACATTCAACCACCTCCGGAGAAAGTAGCAGGGATTGATGGCAGTTATTTTGAAGGTATAGGACTTACTGACGAAGGAGTAGTCAGCATACTAAAAATTGATAAAGTACTTTATGAATAAGGGGGTGAAGCATGGCTAACATATTTGAAAGCCCGGAGATAATAGGGGCTTTTATTTGCGAAGTGGAAGAGCAATTACAACTTCTCGAAATCAATATTTCTAAATTGAAAAGAAATGATGAAACAACAGAGACACTCCAGGAGTTATTCCGTGCCGCCCATACCTTAAAAGGTTGTTCTGCTAGCATGGGGTTTGAAAGAATGGAAATTCTTACACGGGAAATGGAAAATGTTTTGGATAGGCTTTGCAATGGTCTCCTTGAAATATCTAAACCTCTTGTTGATATACTTTTTGAGTGTTTGGATTATTTAAAGATGCTAAAACAAGATTTTGTTTCTAATACAAACAGCATTAAAACAGAAATAACTCCCGTGATAACAAAATTAAAAGAAATAATGACTACAAAAGCAATAATTGAGCAAAGAAACCAACCAATATTTGTTCTTGATGAAAAACAGCAAGAACTAATAAATAGGGCATTGAGCATGGATCAAAATGTTCTTGTATGCGAGGTTGAAATTTTAGAGGACAGCCCAATGAAATCAACTCGTGCCTACCTCATAATGAACTTTTTTAACGAGTGTGGTATGGTTATAAGTATGATTCCCAATGTACTGGAACTTCCAATAGGTGATGATATTGGTAATGTAGTCTTTTTGATTAGTACCCAAATGAGTGCTGATGTTTTGGAGAAAAAAGCACTAAATGAACTGATGGATGTAAGCAAAGTTAAGGTTTTTTCTTATTTTGATAAAAGTTACCAATGCAAAACAGATATTAAAGAAGATGGACTGAAAGATAAAGATTTACTGGATAAAAATAATAAATCCAGTGAGAAAACAGTAGAAGATGAAAAACAGGTTTTACATACTGTAAAGATTGATGCGGATCGTTTGGAGAGAATGAGGGAATTGGTAGGCGAGCTGGTGATTGAGCAGATACGAATTGCACAGATATCAAGCAATTTATATAATCAGTATCCCTTCGATGAATCTATTGATGATTTAGTAGGTATCTCAAACCGTGTATCAGTATTAATTAATGAACTTCAAGATGGGATTATGAAGACTCGTATGATCCCGCTGAAGCAGTTGTTTTGCCAAATACCGGAAATGGTTGGTGGTTTATCCCATTTGTTAAATAAGGAAATTAACCTTGTACTCGAAGGTGAGGAAATCGAAATAGATAGGACAATCATGGAAGAAATGAGCGATCTGCTGCTATACCTTATACAGAATGCTATAGATCATGGAATTGAAAAGCCGGAAATCCGTAAAAAATTGGGCAAGCCTGAAAAAGGCACACTGCGGATAACAGCATTGCCTGAAGAAAGCAATGTAATTATAACGGTTGAAGATGACGGAGCAGGGATTGATATACAAGAAATAAAGATGTCAGCCATTAAAAATCAGATAGTTACCCAGCAAGAAGCAGATAATATGACTGAGCAGCAGTTAATAAACCTCATTTTCTGCATGGACTTTTTTACTTCAAAAAAGGTAGATACTGCTTCTGACCGTGAATTTGGAATGGATATTGTAAGAGCTAATATTGAAAAAATGAATGGAATTATCGATGTTGAGACGTGTGTTGGCACAGGAACAAAATTTATAATAAAACTTCCAATTAAGCTTCCTCTCACACTTTCAACATTGAAAGGACTTTTAATAAAAATTAATGATGAAATTTATGCCCTTCCTATGAGCAATGTGGTTGAGATTGTACGAAAACCAAAAAATGAGATTGAATCTGTCAACGGACAGGCAGTAGCTGTTATAAGGGATAAAACGGTTCCTTTGGTATGGTTGCATGATTACTTTGGTATTCCACGGGGCAAGGAAAGGGAAAATACATTAATCGTTTTGCTAGGAATAGCTGAAAAGCGTTTTGGACTTGTAGTAGATGAACTTATAGGAAATCAGGAAATTGTTGTTACAAACCTTGGATCTTATATAGGAAAAGTGGAAGGTATTTCAGGGGCTACAATTTTAGGAAATAGAAGTGTAGCTTGCATACTGGATGTGTTAGGACTTTTAGATATGGTAAACAGTAAAAGAATTTGAAATAAATAATGAACAGTCAAAACAGTAATTATTCAAACAAATACATATAGGAGGCGTTGTTGATGGGGATTAAAAAAAGTTTAGCTATTAAATTTATAAAAAGTTCGGAATTTTCTCAAAAGATATACAAAGCAGTCAACTCTGCCAAAAGGCTTGATGAAAGTTTAAAGGATTTATCTAATATTACCGGACAGGTTACAAAAGGTACAAGCGAGCAGTCTTTAGCCGTTGAATCCACAAACTCAATGACAGAAGAACTTTTAAAATCAATTAATGGTGTTGTAAAGAATACTGAAAAACTAATGGGAATTGCAGAACAATCTCAGAACTCTTTAGAAGATATGGTTGTTACAATAAAACAGGTTGCCGGCAACAGCGAAAGTACCGCAAAATCGGTGGAAGAAATATCTGCATCCATTGAGCAAATGGGAAAATCCATCAAAGGTGTTGCAGGAAATAGCGAAAGCTTGACCGGTTCAGCGGAAGAAATTTCAGCAGCTATACAAGAGATAGTAGGCTCTATTCAGCAAGTGGCTGGTAATGCTGAGAGCACCTCCGGTTCTGTAGAACAGATTTCATCTGCCATTGAGCAAATGGGAAAATCCATTAAAGGTGTTGCAGGTAATGCTGAAAGTGTTACAAGTTCAGCTAGAGAGGCTAAAGCAGCTGTTGAGGAAGTAGCCACATCCATCCAACAGGTGGCAGGAAATGCCGAGAGTACTGCAAGCTCTGTAGAACAAATATCTACTTCTATAGAGCAGATGGGTAGATCAATTAATGGTGTAGCAGGAAATGCAGCAAGTTTGTCAAATTCAGCAGAGGAAGCAACAAACACCATTCAGTCAATGGTTGCGTCCATCCAAGAGGTAGCAAAAAACGCAGAAAGTGCTGCAAGTTCTGTAGAGCAAATATCTGCATCCATTGAGCAAATGGGAAAATCTATAAAAGGTGTGGCAGGTAATGCTGAAAGTACAACAGGATCAGCCCAAGAAGCATCGGCAGCAATACAGGAGATTGTAGCTTCCATCCAACAGGTAGCAGGAAATAGCGAAAGTAGTGCAAGTTCTATAGAGCAAATATCTGCATCCATTGAGCAAATGGGAAAATCCATCAAAGGTGTTGCAGGAAACGCCGAAAGTCTGAAAGGTTCAGCTGAAGAAGCGTCGGCGGCGGTACAGGAAATAGTAGCTTCCATACAGCAGGTAGCAGGTAATGCCGAAAGTACTTCAAAATCAGTGGAAGAAATATCTACATCCATTGAGCAAATGGGAAAATCCATCAAAGGTGTTGCAGGCAATGCTGAAAGTTTAACGGGTTCGGCAGAAGAAGCGTCTGCAGCTATACAGGAAATAATGGCCTCCATACAGCAAGTGGCCAACAACAGCGAAAGTACTGCCAAATCAGTGGAAGAAATAGCTTCTTCAATAGAAGAAATGGGCAAATCCATACAGGGTGTGGCAGGAAATGCCGAGAGTTTAAAGGGTTCGGCAGACGAATCCTCTGCAGCAATACAAGAGATAGTTGCATCCATCCAGCAAGTAGCGGGAAATAGCGAGAGTACTGCAAGTTCTGTAGAAGAAATATCTTCATCAATAGAGCAAATGGGTAAGTCTATAAAGGGAGTAGCAGGAAATAGTGAAAGCCTAAAGGGTTCAACCGATGAAGCTGCTGCAGCAATACAGGAAATGGTGGCGTCTATCCAACAGGTATCGGGTAACGCTGAAAGTACTGCAAGCTCTGTGGAGCAAATATCCTCTTCTATAGAGCAAATGAGTAAGTCCATCAAAGGTGTGGCAGGCAACGCCGAAAGCCTGAAGGATTCAGCGGACGAGGCGTCGGCAGCAGTACAGGAAATTGTGGCTTCCATACAACAGGTAGCAGGCAATGCCGAAAGTACTGCAAAATCGGTGGAGGAAATATCTTCATCTATTGAACAAATGGGTAAATCCATACAAGGCGTGGCAGGAAATGCCGAACAGCTTCAGCAATCAGCAAATGAGACATCCCAAGTGGTTGAAAACATGGCGGCTTCTATAAGCCAGGTTGCCCAAAACGCACAGAATGTAAATAAATTAAGTGAAAAAGTACAGAATGACGCTAGAGACGGTCAGAAGGCTGTATCTGATACTTTAGTAGCAATAAAGGATATATCTGAAGTTATCCATCGTGCAGAGGATGTTATAAACGGTCTCGGAAAGAGTTCTGAAAAAATAGGCAGCATCATTGAAGTCATCGATGATATTGCCGAACAAACAAATCTTCTTGCGCTAAACGCTGCCATTGAAGCGGCTAGAGCTGGAGAACATGGTAAAGGTTTTGCAGTTGTTGCCGATGAAGTAAGAAAATTGGCTGAGCGTACTGCAACGGCAACTAAGGAAATATCTGAACTCATTACGGGTATCCAGGTAGAAACCAGCCAGGCTATAAAGGCCATTGAAATTGGAACTCAGAAGGTGGAACATGGCACAAAGTTAAGTGATGAGGCAGGTAAAGCCATTGAAAAGATAGTTGAAGGTATAGAAAATGTAAATACAGAAATCGGTCAGATAACCACTGCCACTGAGGAACAGAATAGAGGCAGCCGAAAGATTATTGATGCGGTAAATACAGTAACAAATCAAGCGGCTATGGTTACACAGGCTACAAGAGAGCAGGCAGATGCTATAGAAAATATAGTGAGAGGTATTGCTAATGCGAGAGAACAAGTAAGACAGGTAACTGTAGCGGTTAAAGAACAGGCGAAACAAGGACAAAATATCGTAGTTGCTGTGGAAAATGTTACTAATCAGGCTGCGCAAGTTACACAGGCTACAAAAGAACAGGCTAAAGGTGTTGAAGAAGTTGTTAAGGGAGTAGCCAATGCAAGAGAACAAGTGCGGCAGGTTACTGTTGCTGTGAAAGAACAGGCTAAGCAAGGTCAAAATGTAGTACAATCCATTGAAAACGTTGCTCTTCAAACTGGGCAAGTAGCCGCTGCGGTAAAAGAACAGACTGCAGGTGTTGAAGAGATAATAAAAGGTGTAGCTAATGCCCGTGAGCAAGTAAGGCAGGTCACAGTAGCCATAAAAGAGCAGGCCAACCAAAGTCAGAATATTGTGGTTGCTGTAGAAAATGTAACAAAACAAGCTGCAGAGGTTACTAAAGCCACTAAAGAGCAGGCCAAAGGTGTTGAAGAAATAATAAAAGGAATTGAGAATGCGAGAGAACAAATGCAGCAGGTTACTGTTGCAGTGAAAGAACAAGCTAAGCAGGGGCAGAATATTGTCACAGCTGTAGAGAATGTGACAAGACAGGCGGCACAGGTAACCGATGTAACCAAGGAGCAAGCTCAAGGTGTTGAGTATATTGTAAAAGGCATTGAGAACTCAAGGGAACAGGTAAGGCAAGTTACTGTTGCGGTTCAGGAACAGGCAAAACAAGGTCAAAATATTGTAGTTGCAATGGAGAATGTAACCAACCAGGTAGCACAAGTAGCCCAGGCTGTTAAAGAGCAGACTCGAGGTGTTGATGAAATAATCAAAGGAGTAGTAAATGCCCGAGAACAGGTAAGTCAGATTGCCTCCGCAGTGAAAGAACAGGCGAAACAAGGTCAGAATATTGTAGCTGCAGTGGAGAATGTAAGCAATCAAGTAGCTCAAGTAACTCAAGCTACAAAAGAGCAAGCTCAAGGTGTTGAAGAAATAATCAAAGGAGTAGTAAATGCACGGGAGCAAGTAAAACAGGTTACCGATGCAGCTAAAGAGCAGGCTTTACAAGGGCAGATTATTGTCAAGGCTGTAGAAAATGTTGCCAATCAAGCTGGTCAAGTTACACAGGCAGTAAAAGAACAGGCAACAGGCGTGGAGGAAATTATCAAGGGTATTGTAAATGCAAGGGAGCAGGTTCGCCAGATTACTGTTGCGGTTAAGGAACAGGCAAAACAAGGTCAAGACATTATCGCATCTTCACAGAATGTTGCTGAACAGGCAGCCCATGTCACCAATGCTGTAAAAGAACAAACTCAAGGGATTGAAAATATAATAAAAGATATTGAAAACGCTAGGGAACAAGTACATCAGGTTGCTACTACGGCAAAAGAACAGGCAAAACAAGGGCAAAATATAGTTATAGCTGTTGAAAATGTCAGGAAGCAGGCTGCTCAAATTACCAATGTAACAAAAGAACAGGCCCATGGTGTTGAGGATATAGTAAAAGGTGTTGCTAATGCCAGAGAACAAGTAAAGAAAATTACAACAGCTATGAAGGAACAGGCGGAAAATACCGATAAGATTATTAATAATATTAAAGATGTAACTGTTCAAGCTAATGAAGTGGCCGATGCCACTAAAGTTCAGGCAAATGAGGTGGAGCAATTAGTAAAATATACGTCTGAAATCAACCGTATTATTGACTTAAATATCAAGGACGTAGAACGTGCTTGTGCAGTAACAAAGGAATTGTCGGAATACTCGGAAGATATTATAGATGCACTACAAGAATTAGCTAAATAGTGTTTTGAAGGTACATATACAAAATATAATTTAACTTGAAGCAGGAGAATGGATTAAACATTTATTTGAAGAAAAAGATTTAATCTATAGATGTAAAGGTATCACTTCGAGTTGGATTAACATGACTTATGAATCTTGACGGAAATAATAGCCATAGTCTGGACAATATTAGTCATATTGGAGAGGTGGTATGCCTCTCCATAGATTATTTTAGGGAGGATGTAGCAAATCTGTATGGATACATTTGGACTAATTCAATTGGCAGAGCTTATATATGAATATTGCGGAATTGATTTTTCTAAAAACCTTTCCTCACTTGAGACTAAAATATCAGAGAGGTTAAAGCAGCTTGGGATTTCTTGTTGGGAATATGGAGGGTATTTAAGGGTTGAACCCAAAGAATGGGATACGCTTATTGAGCTCATTACAGTAAATGAGACCTACTTTTTCCGTGAAGAAAACCTTTTGAAAGAATTTCAAAACGTTATACTTCCCCGATATAAAGACCGTACACCCAATAATCCTTTGCGTATATGGTGTTCAGCCTGTTCCACCGGGGAAGAACCCTATACTTTGGCAATATTAATTGAGGAAACAGGGTTGTTTGAAACGGGGTCTATTGAGATTATTGCTTCCGATATAAATAAAAAGGTTTTAGAAAAATCCAGACAGGGATTATACAACAAAAAGTCCTTTTCTTTTCGTACCATACCTAAAGAGATGCTTGACAAACATTTTATTTCATTGGAAGAGGAGTATAAGGTTAGGGATTCTATAAGGAATATGGTTGATTTCCGCTGCTTGAATCTTTTGGATAAGGATATAGCAGAGAAGATTGGAAAAGTGGATATAGTTTTTTGCAGGAATGTATTGATTTATTTTGATAAAAAAGTAATAGATAAAGTTATCGGTTCGCTATATAATGTGTTAAAAGTCGGCGGATACTTGTTTTTAGGACATGCAGAAACTATAACCGGTATGAATACCGGATTTGAAACGATATATGCACCATCGACTTTTTATTATCGGAAAGGAGAAAAGCAGTAATGCAGCAGTATGGGGTATTAGTGGTGGATGACTCTTCTTTTATGCGAAGACGTATCAGTTTGGTCATAGAAAAGGATCCACAACTTTTTATTATAGGAATTGCAAGAAACGGTGTTGAAGCATTAGAAAAAATACAGAGGTTAAAACCTGACATTGTTACAATGGATGTAGAGATGCCAGAAATGGATGGTATTACTGCATTAAAAGAGATTATGAAGAACTGCCCTGTTCCTGTTGTGATGCTGAGTAGTCAAAACGATAAGGATCCTGAAATAACTTTTCAGGCTTTGGAGTCAGGGGCTGCAGACTTTTATTTAAAGAATACACTTTTAGAAGACAATGTGAAACCCGAAATAATAAAAGAATTTTTAGACAGGCTAAAAGCTATTGCTGAAAAGGCAACAAAGTCTGCAAAAAAAGAACAGAAGGAGATAGCTACTTCAGAAAAAATGTCCGAGATTCTTGAAAATATCTTGAACAAGCCGGAAATTTGCGTTGAAACAAAATCAGGTGCCATTGACTTATTAATAATAGGATGTTCTACGGGAGGACCTTCTGCATTACAGTCTATACTTCCGCGTTTTCCTAAAGATACCCAAGTCCCTATTGTAGTTCTGCAACATATGCCACCGGGGTTTACCAAACCTTTGGCTGAACGTTTTGACACTATTTGTAATTTACAGGTCAAAGAAGCTGAAGACGGAGATATTCTGAAAGCCGGCAATATTTATATAGCTCCGGCAGGTTATCAAACCTTCTTCGATAAAAAAAAGGATGGTTCGATAGGCTTGAAAATAGAAGACTGTCCATTTGTTGAATCGGTTTACAAACCTTCTATTAATGTAACCCTTGATTCTGCAGCTCCTATTTATAAAGAAAGACTGCTATCGGTTATCCTTACGGGAATGGGAAATGATGGACTTATAGGATGTGAGGCTGTGAAAAAATATAATGGGCGGGTAATTGTAGAGGCAGAGGAATCCTGTGTTGTATACGGCATGCCAAAAGTTGTTTATGAGGCAGGGCTGGCTGATATCCAAGTGCCTTTATCGAAAATATTTAATAGTATAATGTACTATATTTAAAAAAATAGCAAAAATCAGGAATTAAATAAGCAGGCAGTGATTTTCGTTGTCTGCTCTTTTATATAGAATTTTTTACATGCTGGTATTTACAATTGTTATATTAAATACTTTCAAATTAAGTTATTTGCATAAATTAACCAAGCATTTAGTTTTCTTTTACATTTTCTCTACTTATAAACAATTACATATATACCTATTTTTTATAATAAATTGGATGAAATAAGCAGTACTTTAACTAATTATTTTTCCACGTACTCAGTAACAGATGTTTTTCTTAATGTATGGAAAGTTAATGATATAAAAGACAAATTCTTTATTTTGCATCTCTGCTGGAAAGCTTCAATGATATTTACAAAATTAATTAAGGTTGATCAATTAATAAATAAACATGCTGCACATATTAATTTTCAGAACGCATCATTTTTTTATATTACTAAAATTATTAAAATTTCTTCCGATATAGAGAATAATGGTTGTGAATTGGATTGGAGGATATTGTGATACTAAACGGAATAAATATTGCGAACAAGGGCAGAGTAAGAAGTATAAAACGCAAATTAATGATGGTTTTGTTTATCGGAAGTACATTGTTGCTTTCAATAACAGGTGTAATCATTGTAACAACTGTAAACAACAGATTTACAGTGAATGAAAAGAATATACTAAATCAGACGACACAAAGCATAAGCAATGAAGCGGAAATTTTTTTTGAGAGATATATTACTATTGCAAGGCAAATGGCTCAAGATAAAAATATACAACAGTTTCTGATAAATGTTAATGACAGAGAAGATATTTTGAAAAATGAAAGATTTGATATTGTAAGAAATACTTTGATAGATACGCAAAAATCAGAAAAAGATGTAATTTTATCAGCCTACATAGCGGAGGCGGAACCCTCTTATTATGTAGATGATTTAAGCGGTTTGTCGGACATATCCTTTGATTTGGAAACAAGAGATTATTATGAAACCGTTAGAGACGGTGTGATCTGTATTACAGAGCCTTATGTGGATGTTGCAACAGGAAGCATGGTAATAACAATTACAGCACCAGTATATGTTAATGGTAAAATTGAAGGTCTTGTTGGATTGGATATGACAATTGATGCGTTGTCAAAGGTGGTAGGAAACTATAAGTTGGGAATGGATGGATATTTCTCGCTTGTAACTAAAGAAAACACCATAACTGCACATAAAGACACCGAGACCATACTTAAATCTATAGATGAAATAGGATTAAGTGAGAATTTGCTTGATAATATTGATAAAAGCAGCAATGAAGTTGTGGAATACACATATAAGAATGAAAAGTATATGGGAAATAGCGTAGAAATTGGGGACACAGGGTGGAAAGTTGTATCAGCTCTACCCAAGCAGGAGTTTGTTGCTAACACAAATGCTTTAATTACAATCATTATTCAGATTTATATATTGACTATTGTAATTCTATCTATAGTAATGTTTATATTGTTGGGAATTGTTACAAAACCAATTAAAAAGATAACCGATATAACAAACAAGTTATCGGAAGGACAATTAGATGTTAGTATTGATGTAAAAAGCAATGATGAAATAGGAGTATTGGCTAAGTCTATCGAAAGATTAACGGCAAGATTAAAGTCATACATTGCATATATAGATGAAAGTGTTCATGTATTGGATGAGATGTCCAATGGGAATTTGGTAATGGAGCTTAAGAATGATTATGCCGGGGAGTTTGCAAAATTAAAGAAGGCATTGATTAATGTGTCGGATACTTTGAAAGAAGCAATTGGCGGCATTAAAAAATCAGCATACTCTATTAACATAAACGCTGAACAAGTTTCAACAGGGGCGCAGACTTTAGCTCAAGGAACGAAAGAGCAAGCAAATGCTGTAGAAGAGTTATCGGCAGAAATAAATGAGATTTACACAACCATAGTACACAATGCAGAACACGCTCATACTGTGGGAAACAGAGCTTTGGAAGCGTCAAGAGAAGTTGAAAGAGGGTATTCTCAAATGCATGATATGATTTTGGCAATGGATGAGATAAGCAATTCATCAAGTGAAATAGGTAAAATCATAAAAGTAATTGATGACATAGCTTTTCAAACGAATCTTCTTGCATTAAACGCAGCTATTGAGGCAGCAAGAGCAGGAGCAGCCGGAAAGGGCTTTGCAGTTGTAGCAGATGAAGTGAGAAACTTGGCCCAAAAGTCAGCCGATGCAGCAAAGCAAACAACCAATTTAATTGAGAATTCAGTAAATACCATAAGTAAGGGGACTATGCTGGCAGGAGAAGCAGGTAAATCATTATCGGGAATAGTAATTAAAACAAAAGAAATAAATGATTTAATAGATGAAATTGTTAAGGCATCATCACAACAAACGGTATCTGTAAAACAAATAAGAAATGGTATAGAACAAATATCATCAGTGGTTGAAGAAAATGCAGCTGCAGCTGAAGCAAGTTCTTCAATCAGTGAAGAACTTTCAGGACAGGTGCAAATTTTAAATAATTTGGTAAGCAAATTCAGCATTAAGGCATCAGGGGAATAAACAAGAATGGGAGTATCCTCATTCTGATTTTATTTAATAAAAGTATTAGGAGGGATACAATGGCACTACTATGGACAAAGAACTTAGAAGTAGGAGTGGAGTTAATCGATAATCAACACAAAAAATGGTTTGAGAAGGCTGACCAGCTTTTTGAGGCCGGCAAAAACGGAAAATCGAAGGAATATATTATTCAGATGTTTGATTTCCTTGATGATTACACAAAGACGCACTTCAAAGATGAAGAGGAATATATGGAAAGCATCAATTATCCTGAATTGGCTCAACAGAAGCAAATGCATGAAGAGTTCATTAAAAAGTTGTCAGAATTAAGAAAGGATTACGAAACAGCAGGTGCCAACTTAACAGTAATTTTAAAAGCTAACAAATTTATTTTAGAGTGGTTAACAAAACACATATCCAATGCTGATAAAAAAATAGGTGAATTTGTGAGAAATCAAGAATAAAAAAACTTGGAACTGTGGAGACGGACTGCAAAGGTCAGTCTCCACAGTTTGTTAATATTATCATTATTGCTTTCTTTGTATCTAACTTAATCTTATTTATAATTTTTCATCTCCATAAACAAGCCTATTCTTATTTGCCAATGGATAATAGAATTTTATAGGACTGGAAAATATTCAAAACTTTAGAAGTACATATCGATACTTATGAGTTTTAATCAGTGAAAAATGGTGAATTTAGTGGCCTTAATAGTAATTATAGAAGGAACGAAATTAATTTTTATACGTCTAGTAATTAAAAGATATTTATAATATAATACTTACATAGGAAATGTTAAAAAATGTAAGGAGAGTGATTCTTATTTGGATAGTTTTATAGAAATAAAAAATCTTAGAAAGGTATATAGAGTTGGAAGTGAAAAGGTTGTTGCCTTAAATAACATAAATCTCACTATACATAAAGGTGAAATCTGCTGCTTGCTTGGAACGTCAGGCTCAGGTAAGTCTACTCTGTTAAATATTATGGCAGGCTTGGAGAAGCCTACTAAAGGTGAGATTATAATAAACGGTAAGCATCTTGAAAAAATGAATGAAAAGCAAATAACCAAATTCAGAAGTGAAAATATTGGGTTTATTTTTCAGTCATATAATTTGATGCCTTATCTCACTGCTTTGGAAAACGTAAGCCTTCCTCTTGTCTTTCGGAGAGTACCTAAAATTATTAGAGACAAAAAGGCAGCAAAAATGCTGGAATTGGTGGGACTTAAAACTCACCTTAAACATAAACCGTCTCAAATGAGTGGGGGACAGCAGCAAAGGGTCGGAATAGCAAGGGCTTTTGTTACAAAGCCCAGTCTGGTTTTTGCAGACGAACCTACGGGAAACTTGGATTCAAGGACTTCAAAGGAAGTCATGGAGTTAATGGTTTCCTACGCAAGGGAAAACAACGAGACCTTAGTTATTGTTACACATGATAGGGAAATAGCAGCTTATGCTGACAGGATAATATATATTTTGGATGGGAACATAGAAAAAACAGAAATTAAAACGGGGGCTGAAAAAATTTATGAGTAAAAAACTAATAGGCTTTATTACAATAGTGATACTGGTTGTTATAAACTTTTCAATAGATATGGTTACAGCGAACAGTCCGGATTTGCTTTTGTCAAACTTTTCAACTTCGACTGACAATATTTATGAGGGTAAGGAGTTTGAACTTAAACTCACACTGGAAAACATTTCTGGCATGGAATTGAAGGATATCTATCTAATTTTGGATAGTGGAGCGTCATTTTATCCGGTAGATAAGGGTTCAACGGTATTTTTGTCGGAAAGTATCCCCGCTAACGGTACCATTGATTCATCAGTTACTCTTAAGTACGATGGGGGCACCAATACACGTCTTCCCCTACGTTTTAAATATGTTAAGGATGGAAACAGCCTTGAACAGAGTGAATTTATAGTAATCAAAGCTAAACCTACCGATAACAATACACCTTCTGAACCTGATGATACAACAAAGTATAAGCCTAGGATTATATTGGTTGAGGGGGCGGACATACCCTCGGGTAATGCTGGGGATAAGTTGAATTTTAAATTAAAAGTAAAAAATGATTCTTCTTATAGTGCAAAAAATGTGTCTATAATTCCTTTACTTGAAGAAGTAGAAGGAAAGCCTTTTGTTATTGACAAAATGAGTGTTATCTACAGGATCGATTCGCTTAAATCCAATGAACAGAAGAGCATTGATGTGAGCTTACCCCTGTCAAGAACGGCAGCGTCAGGTACTTATCAGCTAAAGTTAAAGCTTCAGTACTCAAATTCCCATGGTGATACTTTTGACTCCGAAGAGAAAATAAATATTAAAATTGTGAGTAATCTGACTCAACCAAAACTTGTTCCGAAGTCTATCGTAATTAATCCCGATGTGGTTAAGGCAGGTAGTGAGGCTATAATAGTAATAACCGTTAAAAATGAAGGAACAGAATCTGCAAAAGACCTTAAAGTCAGTCTTTCGGGGCTTAGGGGAGATGGTATAAGCTTAAAGGGAACTTTAGATACGGTGTACATACAAGAACTAAAAGGCGGAGCACAAAAGACTATATCCTACCGAATTAAAGTGTCCCCCAAATTGGAAACAGAGAACTATGGGATCATATTAAAGTTAGATTACAAGGATGATTTAAACACAAAATTCACTGAAGAAAATCAGTTTTTTGTGGAAGTAAAGAATGATAATAATTCCGAACTTCAACCTGATATAGAAATAGTAAATATTGTAAGTCCTAGTGAACCTCTAACTTCGGGAGAAGATTTTACCCTTGGCTTTGAAGTTAAAAGTGCCGGTGATGTAGATGCAGAGAATGTAAAAGTTGTTGTATCCGGTGATCAGGGTCTCATACTGAAGTCTTTGAACACCAGGTTGATTGGACGGCTTGAAAAAGGGACTTCCAAAAAACTTGAGTTTATATTCTCTGTTGCGGACGATGCCACTACAAAGAATTATCCCATTTCAATAAGTGTAGAATATGAAAAGGGTACAGATAAGTATTCGGCGGCACAGTATGTGGGAGTGTTAGTTGAAAGCGAAAATGAAGAGACTCAGGATAAGACAGTTCCTAAATTGATTGTCAGCAGTTATAGCTATAAACCTTCACCAGTAAAGCCGGGAGACAATTTTACACTGACTTTAACTGTTAAAAATACAAGTAAAGACTATGATGTGAAAAATGTAAAAATGGTTTTGAATGCTGCTGAAGGAGTTTTTATACCTGTAGAGAGCAGCAATACAATATATATTGACAGAATCGACAGGGGTCAATCGGTAACAAAAGAGGTTTTACTTAATGCTTTGCCGTCAACCCCTGCTAAGGTACACTCTATTTTGGTTGAAATGGAATATGAGGATTTAAAAGGGAATGAAATCAGTGCTAAAGAGGGAATTAGCGTATCGGTAACAATAGATCCAAGGCTTGTAATTGGAGAGATAACACTTGGACCTGAAATTTATGTAGGCCAGCCTGTGCCTGTATTTTTAGAGTTTTTCAATATGGGAAAGGTTGTTTTAAACAATCTAATGCTAAAAGCTGAGGGGGATTTTGAGATACAAAACGGTAACTATTTTGTGGGTAACTTTGAACCGGGAAGAAGTGACTCTTTTGATTTTACTTTAATACCGTCTAAAGAAGGAGAGGCCCAAGGAAATATTGTTTTTACCTTTGAGGATATAGACGGAAAGAGTTATGAGGTTAAGAAAGAGTTTACGATCAATGCCATGAGTATGCCGGATATGGAATTAATGCCTCCTATGGATGGGGAGATATTACCTGAAGCAGAGCAGCAGAACTTTTTTATGAAAATAATTAAGAACCCTGTGCTATGGGGCATAGTTATCTTTTTGGCGGTTCTTATAGCAGCCATAATCATAACAAGGAAAGTACGCAAAAGACAGGAGGAAATGATGCTGGATGAGTAATATAGATTTAATCAGAATGGCATTTAAGAACCTGTTTAGAAGGAAGCTTAGGACCATTCTTACGACTCTGGGAGTGGTTATAGGATCGGCTGCTATTATCACCATGCTTTCTTTGGGGATTGGTTTAAAGGAAAGTTATATGAAGGAAATCGAAATGATGGGAAGTCTGAACATTATAAATGTAGACAATTACGGGTATATATATAATGACATGGGTTATAGCGGTAATAAGAGTGTAAAGTTGGACGATAAAGTAATTAAGCAAATTGAAAACTGGGAAGGTGTAGAAGCAGTAACTCCATTAATGGACGTAAGTGTTAAGTGTATTTCAGGTAAATATGTGAGCTATTTGAGCCTTATCGGTATAAGGCCTGAAACCATGGAGGCTTTCGGTTTCGAAGTTGAAGAAGGAAGGCTCTTGACCAGCCAAGACAAGCTTGATATTGTTTTCGGAAAATACGTAGGCAATAGTTTTTATAACCCTAAATCAAGAATGAACTATATGTACTATGATGGGTCTTCCCCGGTAGACTTGATGCATGATAAGTTTACTATATCTTTTGATATGAGCTATGGAGAGAAAGTTCCCGATGGAGAACAGAACAAGAGACCTCCAAAAGTATACAAAATTCATTCGGTGGGATTACTTAAAGAGAGTATGAGCGAAAAAGACTATAATGCCTATATAAATATTGACAGTCTAAAAAGTCTGGTAGCGGAAAACAATAGGAGAGGCGGGGACAATGGGCAGACAATGTTGGGATCAACCCAGCAGGGTTACAGCAGGGCTATGGTCAAAGTAAAGGATATTAAAAATGTAATGAAAATTCAGGATAAAATTAAAGAAATGGGTTTTGGTGCTTATAGTATTGCCGATATACTTGAATCGGTGCAGAAAACAACCAACAGCCTCCAAGCAATACTTGGTGGGATTGCAGCAGTTTCAATGCTTGTTGCAGCTATTGGTATAGGCAATACCATGGTCATGTCAATATATGAAAGAACTAGGGAGATAGGTGTAATGAAGGTTCTGGGAGCTTCTATATCGGATATACGGAGATTGTTTCTGCTTGAAGCCGGAATCATAGGTCTATTTGGAGGGGTGGTTGGATTTTTGTTCAGTCTCGGTGTGTCCTACTTATTAAATACAGTGGGCTTGAGTTTTATGAATTTCATGGGGCCTGTCACGGAAGGAAGCAGAATTTCCGTTATTCCTTTATGGCTTGCATTGTATACCATTTTGTTTGCTACAATGATTGGAATTTTATCAGGTTTTTATCCTGCAAGGAGAGCTATGAAATTAAGTGCCATAGAGGCAATAAAAATGGAGTAAGACAGTTGAGACTTTTTAATAAGAATAATTTGACTATATATAAAACTCATAGCAAAATGTGCTATGAGCTTTATATATTTTATATGCAAATAATAGGCTATACCCCCGAAGATTTACCTGTTGCTTAAAATTACGCTGAAAATATCGGTTGCAAGTTTAAGACCGCCGCGATAGCCAACATAGCTCTGATCTGTTATAACCCTGTTTACAATTGGATAAGATACGCCGAAGAAGCCGGCTTTTAACTCTGCAGCCAAACTTCTGTCTAATGTACTTCCCAAAACGAAAGCTGGGCTTATGGCATGATCGTATTCACTGGGGATGCTTTTTAAATCTTCCAGTATGAGTTTTGCTATTTTGCTGGTACTTTCTTCGAATATTAATTTAGGACGTAAATCCTCAGGGAAGGATTCAAACTGATTTCTAATCAGTTCTTTTTGTTCATCTGTCAATATGTCTGTAATAGCTGTATAGGCAGGGATCCAGCCCAAATCATCGCAAACAAATTTGGTTATTGCATATCCATAGTTTGAATCTCCTATAACAACCGCATTTCTTTGAAGGTCTAGATCATTATATATATCTGTAAGGCTATGTATATAATTATAATACCATGCCTTTTCCTTTTTAATTACTTCATCCACTTTACTGCTGCAAATCCCAAGGATTTTCCCAATCTCTTTCAGGAATTCTTCAGTAGCACTAGGGCCTATGGGAAGCGGGAGCGAAATATATGGAGTGCCGTGAACGTCCTTGAAGGCTTGTGCAGCTTTTATACCGTGAACTTCTGAAAAGACTATATTTAAAGAGGCGCTGGAGGCAGTTCTTAATGAGTCAACGCTGTCAAAAGGAGTAAAAAACGTATTTGCTTCAATTCCAAGCTCCTTTAAAATTCTTTTTAATTCAGTAAGATTTCCTCTCCAGAAAACGTCTTGAGCCGGAACCAATCCAAGTATATTTACAAGTTTAGGGTCCTTCTCCCGTCCTCTTTCTGTAAACTGGGTAAAGATAGCTTCCAGGATAAGGTCATAACCTGTGGACGAATTTCCTTTAAAACCGCCGGTTTCAGCAACAACAATATTTATTCCTTCTTGTTTGAAGGTTTCTGTTATGGATATTACATCATCACCTATTATATCGGTCATGCATCCGGTTATGACTGCAAATAAATCACCATTTATTATGGATAAGGTAGATTCAATCTGTTCTTTGAGCCTGTTTTCACCACCGAATATTATTTCCTTTTCCAGGATATTGGTACTTGGTGTTAGTCTTCCGCCGCAGTATGTAGCTCCCCAGTAGCCACTGCCTGTGCTTGTGGCACTATCGGCACTTGAACTGCAGCCGGGAGCCGAATGGACTATTGCAACAGCTTTGTCTATAGAATTAATTGTTGCCAGTGCGCCGCCTAAGGCACATTGGTAGCGAGGTCTTTCTATATATCCATTCATTTACATTTCTCCTTTCTATGCTGAAAAATCATAGTAATTGAAAACTTCTGCAATATCACCCAAAGTATTCTCGCTTTCACCTGCTTTAATATATTTGAAGGGATTTTCATCATACCAATTGTTTTTATATGGATGAGTGACATTTTCCGAAAGTTTTTTATTGAAAGCAGGATTTTTCAAAACCCTTGTCATTTTCTTGGCAAACTCGTAAAAGCCTCTATAACCCACATAATAATCAAAAACTCTAAAAATAGTAGCAGCAGGTAAACCGAGTTTTGCAGCCGACAGATTATCGGATACATGGCCTATGAAAAGATCCGGTTTGACTTTGTGCAAAATGTTTATAAGTTCAAAGGGCTGGAAATTTGCGATATCTACTACAAAATCCTTTCCTTTTTGTGCTTCTACAAGTTTTGGATAAAACTCATCGCCAAAATGATCGTGATGATAAGCCCTAAGACCTACTACTTCCATTCCAAGTTCCTGAACAAGGAGTCCCGTAACTAAAGCCCTGAATTCTCCAGCACTTAAGAATACCTTTTTGCCTTTTAAATAGGGGATGTATTTTTCAACGGCTTTAAGCGTCTTTTTAGTTTCTTCTTCAATAAACTTTTCGGCTTCTTTTACTAATCCTACTTTGTCTGCAATATCTAGAAGCCAGTTTTTAGTATTTTCAAGCCCTATAGGCATATCTTTTAAAACATAGGGTATACCGTATTCCTTGTATAAGTAATCAATGAAGTAATCATCATGGGTGGGGCAAATACTTACTGTCAAATCAGCTTGCGTCATTCTTCGGATGTCTTCTCTTGAAGCAAAGTTGGGGCCGATATTGACTTCAATACCTATACTGTTTAGCATCCTTCTGATTTCATTTTCATCGGTGAGACCGACGGAAGCAAGATTTATAACGTTTACAAGAGGTTTTTCACCTTCTTTGCGGGGTTTTTTACGGTTAGGACGCCCTTCTTTGTCGTTTTCAATAAAACCGTGAACAATGGCATGAAAGGCTACATCATAGCCTGTTGCCCATATTTTAGTTTTAAAGCCTTCGCAAGTTGAGGCGAGAATCGGTATATCAAGTTTTTTTCTCACCCTGTCAATTATGCTGAAAAGGTCATCGCCTATAACTGATGGGGCACAGGTTTGAAGAACTACTATTGATTTTGGTTTTAACTCCTCATATACTTTGTATATGGTTTCTTCCAGCCGTTGTTCTCCGCCGTGAACCACTTCGCTTTCGGTAAGGTTAGTTGATATCCAAATGTTATCTTTGATAGCGGTCCTGCCCATTTGTACATGTCTCTGCCTGCTTCCGATATTTGCCCCAAATCCTGTTGAAGCGCATCCGATGGCGCCGTGAACAATTATTGCGGTATCAGGAATAGTTGCCAACATTCCTAATGTGGGAAGCAATTGACATAATCCTGCTTGTGAAAAGGATCTTTCCTGGTTTCTAAGACATACCTTATCTGCCATTGCCAACTTGCATGCTGAACCTCCATAAGCCATACTGGCCTTAAGCCGTTCTTCTCTTCCAGGGACTGCTTTATCTTCTAATAAGCCCATAAATAATTCCTCCTTTTACATATAAGATTGTGTTGATATTTTTATAAGACTTTAAACCTAAAGTATAGAAAAGACTACTTTTGGTAATTGGGATTAAATTCATTGGTATATATTTCACTTGCCTTTATATCCCTTTTCAGATCGTTATAGCCGTTAAGAATGTCAATCCACAGCTGTACGGTATCTTCTTTTATTACTGCATCGGAGACAAAATATCCGACTCTTACCTTTGAAGCATCAACATTATATACTTTTGCATTTATTTCTATTGCTTCTTGCTGGTTTTCATTTATCCACTTGTTTACTTTACCTATAACTGTTACAAAACGCTTTACAAGGTCGGGATTTTTATCTATAAAGGATTCTGCTGCAAAGAAAGGAGCCTGACCTCCGACATCATCCCATATATCATAATCGGTAAACAGTATTCTAACACCACCTCGGTCCAACAAATTGGCGGGATCGTCATGGGTTCCGGCAATTTCAACATCACCTTTCCTAAGTGCCTCTTCTTCTTTACCTGCCGGGACAATCACAATCTCAAATTTGCCTTTAGGATCACTGATACCGTTCTTTTTCAGGTATTCGTAGGGTGTATATTCATTACATCCTCCATAGGCCATTATTGCAACCTTTTTACCTAAAATGTCCTCTGGAGCCCTGATAGGACTTTCTTCCTTGACCACAAAAGTCATATGGGGTTTTTCTTCGGTTGTTAATGTATTGGCTGCAACTGCCTTGACTTTTGCTCCGGCAGCAACAGCAGCTGCTACACGGTTTATATGACCGCTGGCAAAATGTATTTTTCCTGACACAAGGGAGGGAATAAGCTGTGACCAGGGAACAATACCGACTCTTTCAATTTTAATTCTTTGTTCTTTGAAAAAACCTAGTTCTTCTGCAATAGTAATTGTGTCTACATTAAGCGGATTTGATGAGCTGGGAAGTTTTATAACATCAAAACTCGATTCATCAGTTACTGTCGAAGAATTGTTTGAGTTATTATTCTTTTCAGATTCGGTTCCCGGGTTATTATTCCCGGATTTGCTGCATCCGCCTGAAGTGGCCAGTAAAGTAAATATAACCATAAAAACTGTAAGAAGTTTTAATTTAAAACTTTTCATTATAAATTACCTCCCGAAAATATTAATTAATGTTTTGGCTGATATAAGAGAGTTTTGCAGATTGGGATAATCGGTTATTCGACTTTCTTCCATATTAAAAGACGCTTTTCAAAGGCAACTATCAAATAGTTAATAAGAATGCCTAAAATGGAGATAGTCAAAATTCCGGAATACATTTCTGCGATATCATATTTCTGTTCTGAATAGTATATGAGGAAACCAAGACCCGAGTTTGAGCCTAGCATTTCTGCTGCCACCAATATGAGTATTGATGTGGAAGCACTTAGTCTGAAGCCTGTTATAATTGAAGGAGTAGCTGCAGGAAGCACAATCTTGCGGAAAATAAAGAAATTGGAAGCACTCATTGACCGGGCAGCTTTTATTAATAGAGGGTCTACACTTTTAACACCATTTATAGTATTAAGAAGTGTAGCCCATAATGTTCCCCAGAATATAATCGCCAATTTTGATAATTCACCAAGACCGAAAAATAATATGAATACGGGAAAAAGTGCAAGAGTTGATGTGTTTCTGAATACTTGGAGCAAAGGGTCCAGCAATTTTTCAACCGACTTAAACCAGCCTATGAATATACCCAAAGGTATTCCTATGGATACAGATAAAAGCAGCCCGCCCATGGATCTTTTTAAGCTTGAGCCAATGTGAATAAATAAGTTACCGGATATAATCAGCTTGCCTAAAGCTGATAATACTTCACTAAAAGGAGGTAAATACATTCTATCTACCACACCAATACGTGGGGTTATTTCCCAAAGCAAAATAAATACAATTATTGCTGCAGATTTAATAGATAGGTCTTTCAAAGTCTGAAATGCTTTTATGCGCATAAGTTTTGCCCTCCATTCATAAAATCAATTTTTTTTATACTTATAATTTTTTAGGACAAGTTGGTGAATTGATAATAAAAAAAGACTAAATTATCCCTTCTAAAGGGAAAATTTAGTCTCCAGACTTTCTGGTCAACATTCTATTTATTCTATTTTTAAAAGCTAGTGTTGCAAATGCTATACATTAATTTTATTTTTTTATAATTCTAAATATTAATCCTTATTTTGTCAATAGGTTTTGTTATATTTTTTATTAGAAAAAAGTTGATTCAAAAATTATTATTAAATGGGGCGGATAAGAAAGCTTTATATTGATGTTACAATATTATATAAAACTTATTTAAAAGCCTAAAAGGTTGATGAAATAATAGGGTTGGCAATTGAAACGGAACATTTTAGGGGATTTGTACAACTCTTTATTTTTCTGTCAGAAGAAGGTTTTATGTAAACCGAAGTAACAATATGCTTATTTTGTTACTTAAAAATATTTTTTCGACACGATATTTATTTTTCCTGCATACTTTAAATTTTTTATATAAAAATGTATTTAACATACTTTCAATGTTTACTTGGTACAGTCTTTCACTTAACTTTGCCTGTTGCAATACCATTAGCTTTATTAAAAAATAAAAGTCAAAAACTATTTAATTATTAATAGTTTTTGACTTTATACCTTTTAGAACTGAACCAAAGAGTAAAGTTCATCCTTTTGGTCCTGGTTTACACCTATGTAACGCAAGGTTATTCGCTGCGAACTATGGTTGAATGTATCCATGATAAGCCCAATATTATAACAAGACATTTTATAGGTCCAGTATCCCCAAGTCTTGCGCAGGCTGTGAGTGCCAAAGTTTTCAACGCCAACAGCTTCAGCGGCTTCTCGCAATATACGATAACTTTGAATTCTGCCTATGTGTCCACCTTTTTTGCTTGGGAAAAGGTAATCTTCTTGGGATAATTTTTGTATTTTCATGTAGTTTTCTATTTCTTTTCTTAAAGAATCATTGATTTTTATTTTTTTCTCTTTGTCAGTTTTCTTTTCTTTTAGTATTAGATATTCACGAAAACGTTTATCTACGGTATAAACGTCTTTAACTTTCATAGGCAAAATATCGCTAATCCGTAAGCCTGTATTCAAGCCAAATTTAAATAGTAGCCCGTATTTTGGATCTTTACCGTTTAAATAATAGTACATTTGCTTAATTTTTGCTTTATTGCGAATAGGTTCTACCGTCATTAAATTATCCCTCCTCGAACTGATATCACATTGTCTCCTATAAGTTGCATATATAAATTTATCATAAGTATTTTAAAAAAGATACATGGTTTTTTATCCAATAAAGAAGTAAATTAGGTGCTCTTAATATTAACAGTGCTAAATATAAGAACTTTTATCCAATTAATAATGTAACAAAATAAGCATATTGTTACTTTAGTTAGTTAAAAGGTTAATGTAAGCTAATATTTTGTCGTAACCTATGCAGATTACAGAAGATAGCTGTCAAGCAATAAGTCTGCAAAGCATGGAGAATTATAATAGAGACGCAATGATAATTGAATTGTTAATTGCAAAGGGAGGTTATTGAAAAGTAAAAAGTTAACTCCTACTTTTTAACTTATCAAAAATTAAGCTGCAATTAGGCAGTTTATTTTTTTCCTACTTTTTTCTTAAGAATTTAGTATTTTATAAATTGACAAGGTGTTTTATGAATAAAGAAAAGAGGTGCAGCATGGCTAACATATTTGAAAGCCCGGAGCTAATAGGGGTTTTTATTGGTGAAGTGGAAGAACAGCTACAACTTCTCGAAAACGGTATTGTAGAATTAGAGCAAAATAATGAGACAACAGAGGTGGTCCAAGAGTTATTTCGTGCAGCCCATACCTTAAAAGGTTCTTCTGCTACAATGGGTTTTGAGGAAATGAAAACTCTTACTCATGAAATGGAAAACGTTTTGGATAGAATTCGGAATGGTCTCCTTGAAATATCCAGACCTGTTATAGATACACTTTTTGAATGTTTGGATTGTTTAAGGTTGCTAAAACAGGATTTTGCTTCTGATATGAGCAACATTAATATAGAAATAGAGCCTGTTATAACCAAATTGAAGGAGATAGCCTCAAAAAAAGAGCCCAATAATAATTCGGATAAGAGCGAAAGTTTTAAATCTAAGGAAGAGGAAAAGGCGATATTTGTACTTGATATAAAGCAGCGCGAGCAAATAAATCAAGCACTGAACATGGGAGAAAATGTTCTTGTGTGCGCATTTAAAATTTTAGAGGACAGCCTGATGAAATCGACCCGTGCCTGCCTCATAATGAATTTTCTTAATGAATGGGGTACGGTCATAGGTATGATACCAAATGTATTGGAAGTTTCAGCAGATGCTGACATAAATAAAGTAGCTTTTTTGGTTGGTACTCAAATGAGTCCTGATGAGCTAAGGCAAAAAGCCCAAAATGAACTGATGGACGTAAGTGAAGTAGAAGTTTATACATACCTTGATAAAAATTCTCTATCTACAATGAACTTCGAAGAACCTATGGTGCAGGATAAAGGCAACAGCTCCAGTACAAAAACAGTGGAAGAAGAAAAAAAAGTTGTACGTACTGTAAGAATTGATGTAGACCGCTTGGAGAGGATGATGGATCTGGTAGGTGAACTGGTGATTGAGCAGATAAGAATTGCACAGGTGTCCCGCAACTTATATAACCAGTATCCCTATGATGAAACTGTTGATGACTTAATAGGCATCTCAAACCGTGTATCGGTGCTGATCAATGAACTGCAGGATGGAATTATGAAAACCCGTATGATACCGGTACAACAGTTGTTTTGCCGCTTTCCTAGAATGGTTAGGGATTTATCTAATCTATTAAATAAGGAAGTTAATCTAGTGCTTGAGGGTGGAGAAACCGAAATAGATAGGACAATCATGGAAGAAATGAGTGATCCGCTAATACACCTTATACGAAATGCTGTAGACCATGGGATTGAAAAACCGGAAATCCGTAAGAAATTAGGTAAGTCTGAAAAAGGTACACTGCGAGTAACAGCATTGCCGGAAGATAGTAATGTAATTATAACCGTTGAAGATGATGGCGCTGGAATTGATGCGCAAGAAATAAAGAGGTCAGCCATTGAAAAACAGATTGTTACCCAGCAAGAAGCAGACAATATGACTGAGCAGCAGCTAATAAATCTTATTTTCCATACCGGTTTTTCCACTTCAAAAAAGGTAAGTGATGTTTCCGGCCGTGGAGTGGGAATGGATATTTTAAGAGCCCATGTGGAAAAAATGAATGGAATTATTGATGTTGAGACCTGTGCAGGTGCAGGAACAAAGTTTATAGTTAAACTGCCAATTAAGCTTCCTCTTACCCTTGCAATATTAAAAGGCCTTTTGGTTAAAATTAATAATGAAACTTATGCCCTTCCTATGAACAATGTGGTTGAGATTGTGCGAAAACCAAAAAATGAGATTGAATCCATTAACGGGCAAGCAATAGCGGTTATAAGGGATAAAACGGTTCCTTTGGTGTGGTTGCATGACTATTTCGGTATTCCACGGGGCAAGGAAAGGAAAAATATATTGATTGTATTGGTGGGAATAGCTGAAAAACGTTTTGGAGTTGTGGTGGATGAACTTATAGGAAATCAGGAAGTTGTTGTTACAAACCTTGGATCTTATATTGGAAAAGTGGAGGGGATCTCCGGGGCTACAATTTTAGGGGATAGAAGTGTGGCTTGCATACTGGATGTGGCAGGAATTTGGAATATAATAAACAATGATGGAAAATTACAGCAGAAAATAACAAATATGCTGTAGTAAAAATCTTTTACTTTATAAGGCAAAATATCAAGGTTTAAAGTGCTTGGAAGTTCTTATTGGAAATATGGAAGTATTTAAAGGTTAGTTGAAAGAATGGGATATATTTATGAAATTTAGAGGATAAAGTCAGAAAATAAATTGGCAGATAGAGTTGTATTATTGCTATCTGCCAATTGCTTTTCACAAGACTTTTTTGCCGTTATATAAATTGAAAAAGATAATGTAAATAAAGAAATTATGCTGTGGCTTGAAAAATAAACCAACCATCCTTGAGTAAAAACTGGAAAATACCTCCATTCTTTTCGACAATATGGGCCATACTTTTTGTTCCAAAGCCATGCCCATCCTCTTTTGTCACAGGCATTCCACGGCGAAAAACCGGTTCTGTCTGATAGCGATTGCGAATATCAATGCACAATTTATTATTCTTGGAGAATATACGCAATTGTATAATGCGTTTATTACTGTCAATTACCTGCTCAGAAGCTTTTATGGCGTTTTCCAATGCGTTTGACAATAGGGAACAAAGCTCGGTATCACTAAAAGGATTTGCAAGGGACAGCTTTGCATCTATGTTCAACTGAATTTCTGACTGTTTTGCCTTAGAAGCAAAAGAAGACAGGATCAAATTGACGGTTTCGTTTTGGCAAAAGCGTATTGGTGTTATGGCATCTAAGTCAGACTGAACAGTCTGTAAATATTCTTTTATTTCATCTATGTTTTCCTTTTGAGCCATCCTTTGCAGCAGGGTAAAATGATGGCGCATATCATGCCGGTAGGATGCGGCATTTTGCTGCAGCTGTCGTAGAGATGCAAATTCTTTTTGTGCCTGTCTAAACTGAGTATCCAACATGTCCCTTTCCCTTTGTATACTCGCCTGTTTTTGTGTTTCGACGTAGTATAAAAGAACAAATACAAAATAGAAGGCAGCTGTTAAAAAGGGCATGAATTGTACAGCCAGCCGTGTACCGCTATACATAAAGTCGGTGTAAACGGTGGCTGAATGCTCAAAGATGTAGTAAAAAGCCGGCATGGCAGCAAAAAGCAGGCATGAACTGAAAGAACGTTCCATCATATGCCGGACGGATTTCACTACGTATTTTTGAAGCAAACAGTATATTAAAAGTGCAGCAACAATATAGCCAATATGGTTCACGGTAACACTGTAAAAAATTACGCCCAGGGCAGTACTGACCCAGCGGGGAACCTGGTGGCAGAGAAAGGAAGTGAATACACTGGTTAGTGAAATAAGCCATGGACGCTTTAAATATACCGTAATAAAAATAGCGATGGGTAAATGAGAAAGCAGTGGATACAATTTAAAGGTTATATCCATACCCCAGGCTTGTAGGCATATGACCTGCAAAATAAATAAACCAATGGTAAAGCATACTGTTACTATATAATTTTTGCGCGTATGTTCCATTCCTGCAAAACTAATAGATACAGCTACACCGAACAGCAATATAAAAAAGTAACGAGTGAATTCAATAACATTTCCTATCATTTAATCATTGTTCCTCCATTTGATAGTTGAGATATTGCTGTTTAATTTCTTTTGCTTTCCCTTGGGCAATAGGAACCGAATCAAGGGTCTGTAAAATCACCTGATGATTTTCTATGGTATCTATATACTGCATATTAACAAGATATGAGCGATGGGTTTTAATAAAACAGTTGTATTTTATGAGATTATTGCAGACATTGGAAAAGGAATCACTGCATTTAATCACCTTTCCGGAAATTAAATGATATAGTACGTTTCTTCCAATGACCTCTGCAAAAACAATATTTGAAATCAATATTTTTTGAAGACCATCATCGCTTTTTACTACAATAGCGTTCTCAGCCTTTTTTGCTTCTACCTGTTCTAACAAATCATCAAAGGTAAAGAACAGTTTTTCCTTAGAGATGGGTTTTAGCACATAATTGACAGCTTTCACCGAGTAGCTTTCCAACGCAAACTCAGGGGATGATGTAAAAAATAAAATGGGTGCCGTTTTGTCAAAATTACGAATTTCTTTTGCTATATCTATGCCTGAAAAGCCCGGCATTATAATATCGAGACAATATATATCATATCGCTTTCCTTTACTTAAATCGGAAGTTAGTTCAAATCCGTTTGAGAAAGCAGTATATTCACAATTTAAATGTTTTACTGATTTATATTGGTTTAAAAGTTGCAGCATGTTGGATAATTCATCTGAATTATCATCACAGAGCACAATTTGTAACATAAGTATTCCTCCGTATTTTTATGTCTGTCTATGTTCAGAAACTGTATATTCCATAGTGTTTCATGTCAAAAAAACTATGTTTCATGCAAAAAAAAGTTCTTCATTAATAGAAATTGATATAATTAACTTAATAAAATTCTTATCATGCCAATTAACATATATATTATTTCGGTAATATATCGAGTTGGCTTTAAAAAAAATTAATAATAATTTTGTGGATAAAACCTTGAAATGCAAGGTAAACATCTTTTATAAAATGAATGGTTGTAATTTGCAGGTAGGAAAAAGAAAATGAGCTAATACGCTGTTTTTGCTAACTGTTGCTTTAAATTTAAATACTTGGAGGCTAAATTATTAATTTTTGAACCTTACTATGTTGCATGAGATTATACTAGGTTATGTAATACAAAAGGAGAATTATTTGAAAAAATACAGCTATTTGTTTTGGCACTTCTATTTTCCCTTAGTTTTGCATCCTGCGGAGGAAATGAAGGTTCTACAAAAGTATCTTCTATTAAATCGGATCTAAAAACTTCGGAAGTCACGCGCCTTAGTGTTGTAATAAATCCTACTATGGAGCAAGATGTGAGTAATGAAGATATAAACGGATATTATATGCTTGATTTGGTGAGGGATACATATTCCAATATCAATGTATTAAAATTTGATAACACAGCTAATATTTCAGGAACAGATGATGTGCACTTTATGTTCACTGGTGATAGTGTCAAAAATTTCTCTTGAGTTAAATATAAACAGTATTTCCTTATGGTAATACCAGTAGATTTTGGCGTCAGAATAGAGAGTTACATCTCGGCTTGTTATACGACGCCCTTTTTAAATGCTTTTCTTTTATGAAAATCATGGATTGTTGACTGTTTCAATGAAGGAAAATGCCAATCCAAATTGGAGATATCCCAATTGGTATTAAAGTGAAATAAACACAGCTTATTAATGCATCGTTCAAAATGACTGTGAGAAAACAGAGTTAGATGGACTGTGCAATGTTATATAAAATAGCAAAGAAAGGAAGGTTAATATGAAAAGACGAGTTATATCTATTTTCCTCTTGGTGACTATGCTGTTTACTATGCTTCCTTCCGAGGCAAAGTTTGTTTTAGCCGATAACTTGGATATAGCGGCTAATACGGTACAGCAGAAAGCAAAAACAGAAAATCCCTTTGTGGATGTCCGGGAGGGAAGCTGGTACTTTGATGCAGTACAATATTCACACATCAACGGATTCTTCAGCGGTACCGGTGAAAATACTTTTAACCCTGAAGGGACAATGACCCGAGGTATGTTTGTTACTGTACTGGGCCGTATGGCTGGAGTAGATCAGGCAGCGTACATGGGTCAGTCAACCTTTAGTGATGTAGCAGTAGACGCTTACTATGCTCCTTTTGCAGCATGGGCATCGAAACATGGCATTGCTGCCGGTGTTGGAAATGGCAAATTTGATCCGGAAGGTCTTGTAACACGGGAGCAAATGGCCGTGCTATTTGTAGGCTATTTTGAAAAGTTCGGTGTAGACTTTGACACAGGAGCTAATATCACAACTGTTCCGGCAGACTTAGACAGCGTTTCGCCATGGGCTAAGGATATGGTTTTAAAACTCTGGAAAACAGGACTTTTAGCCGGTGACGGTATAAATTTTAATCCAAAAGCTAATGCAAGCCGTGCACAGGCTGCTGCACTTTGTATGAATACTGACAAGGCAGTAAAGACTTGGTATAGCGAACCGGGGGTTCCGTCAGATAGAGTCAGCGTTGACCCTAGTGACGAACAGGAATCTGATACACAGGATTCCTCCAACGGTGATTCTACTAGCGAAAGCAACACTAATAATTCCGATAACAAAAGCAATAGCGGTAGTTCCGGTAAGAAGAAAAAGGACACTTCCGATGACGTAGGCAAGACTACTTATTATAAAGTAAACTTTGTAGTTAACTCTACAAAGGAAGAAAAGCTATATCAAGAAGGTACGCTGCTAAGCAGCCTGCCGGTTCCTGGAGTGCTCTCCGGAAAGGTGTTTTTAGGCTGGTATTATGATGCGGAATATACTAATCCGGTATTAGGGAATGACAAATTAAGCTCTGACATTACACTTTATGCAAAGCTTACTGATGGTGTTGCTTTGGATGAAAGCGGTATGCCCAACTTCATCAGCGTGCTGGATCAGAAAACTGATTTTACTATTTCTGTAAAGAAGGCTGACGGAAAACCGGTTTCCGGAATCGATTTTAAATTCCGCAATATAACCGCCCCTGATAAAACACCCGAAGGGTCGGTTCCTGAGGAAGATTTAGCTAATATCGAGAGCGTCAAGGTTGAAGGTGGCAATGGAGTTTGGACCATATCTTCAGCAAATGGAGGTTTTACTCCCGGGCATACCTATCAAATTGAATTGACAAATGACAATGTAATTTATGATGACAGTATAAACGCTTTTAAAGATTTAAAAGCAATCAATGGATATGATGTTGCCCAGGTACGATTCTTCAACTTCAGTATTGAAAAGGATGGAACATTGAATCTGAAGCTGAATGACGGTATCAAGTATATTCCTGTGAATAAGCTAAGTGCGGCTGATGGTGCCAGCTTAATGGAATATGCCGCTCTATATCTGGCTAGTACCGATGAAGAAGGTAATACTACCTATACTCCAAACAACGGCAGCGGAAGTTTCACATACAATGGTAGTGAAAAAATACAGGTAGGTGATACCGTTGCTGTTTATTCCGGCACAAAACCTACAGAACGTAAGCCGGAAAAGGGAACAGAAAATAAAACCGATAACGGTGATGTTTCTTATATAAAAATTGTGAAAATTGAGAATACCACTTATTACTATGTGGCAGCAGAAGCGGAAGACGTACTTTTTACCCCCGATGTGCTGCCTATTGATGTGGATGAAAATGACGGAACCACCGGGTGGCAAGAGAAGGGTACATCGGTGATTATCGACAACGATAAGTTGGACTTCTCTGATACCAAATACGAAATTGTGGGTTTGAGTAGCGAAACCACCGTGGATGTTGGAGACTTTATAGCATTTTATACCGGTGACTTTGGAGATGATAATGCACAGGATTTAGTCTATGGTGAAATTACAAAAATCATAGATAATAAGAACGGTACTACTACCATAAACTATAAAGAGATAAAAGAAGATCGTATCATGTCTGCCATGGATATGTACGACGAAACAAAGATTAACCAAGATAAGTTGAAAGCTGCCCTTACCGAAAACGAAGACATGATAATAGAAATTGTCGAAGCGCAGCTGAAAGACAGCAAGTTTTTTGATGAGGCCGGGGAATATCTTGCAAAGTTAGCCCTTAAAACCGACGAAGTTAGGGAAGTGTTCGGTGATGATTTAACCTTGTCCGACTGTACTATTACCTATGCCGATGGCACACCAATAGGTGCCAATGAATTGGCACTGATGGGAAATATTGTGGACAAGGATCAGAAAGGTAAGAAGCCGAAAGTTTCCTTTAGCATATCAACTAAAACATCCCATTTCGATCCGAAGCTTGTTGGATCGGGAGTCCGGGTGGAAGTTGCAGTTAGCTATGAATTCAAGATTCAGAAAAAAGGTAACAATAATATTATGGAGGTTAATCTGACGGCATTTTTCGAGCAGGAATTCACTTTTGGCTTTAACGTCAGCGGTGGTGCTGTTTGGAAATGGAAGTGGAAGATTATACCTTATATTTCCGATTATCGTTTGACCGGTAACTTAGACATTGGTACATATACCGGTATTGGTATCACAGCTACTGCAAAGCTAAGTCAGGAGAAAGAACCCTGGGGTATGCCATGGCCCAATGATGCCAGAGATGTGGCTGCCGCCAAGAGAATCTTTACCCTTGGTGAATCCATTAAGAAACTAATGAAAGATGTGGAAACATTCCTTCCTGAAGAAGAGGCTACTGCCAGCGGCGGATTGGCTGAGAAGTATGCTAATTTTATGGAGGACGCCAATGAGGAATGGGTGGACCTTGTATCCGTTAGTATTTTAGACTTGCATACAGCAGCGGATCCTCTACATATCCTTGCTTTTGGGCTTCAGGTGGACTTCGTGGTTTCTGCCAACTTGAATGTGGCTATTGGAATGACCTTCCAATACGAGAACTTCAAGCGTCACTCTTTTACTCTGCTTGTCTTAAGCAAGAAGGGGGAAAGTGAGACCATTGACTTATCCACTAACGGCTATCAATTTGATTTCTACGTCATGGGTACCATTGGTATAAGAGCAGGTGTTAGAGTAAAAGTTACAGCGGGATTATTCAGCACAAAAATTGCCGGTGTCGGATTACAGTTTGAAACAGGAGCTTATGCCCGAATGTGGGGGTATTTCTATTACCATCTGGAAAACTGGAAGGAAAATGGCGTATGGCAGAAGAACAGCGGCTATTCCGGTGGGCTTCTTATCGAAATAGGGGCTTATCTGGATGTTAAGTTCATCGCTGAGGCATTAAACGGCAAATATTCCTATACTCCGACCATATATGCAAAAGAGTGGCCATTATGGTCTGCGGGACAAAGGGAAGTTGTCTATGATTTTGCCTATGAGGATGACCCCGCTTTCAATATATTGAATGTTAACACTTATACCATTCCAAAAACCGTTTTTGATATGTATTGGATGGATATTAAATCAGGAGATATTGAGAAGGTCAAAAACTATGACAGCAATACTGCACCAAAGGATGATGATGAGGCTTACTTTATCGTGGACTTGTCCAACTCGGCCTTTAGTTATAACCCTGTCAATAATAATATTACTATAAACACTTCTTCCGGTGCGGTGGCTCAAAGTTGTGATATGGTGATCACATGGAAGGGGACATCCCTGTCCACATCCTCCGATACTCTTAGTAGAACCATCAAGCTCAACTGGAGTAACGAGGCAAATGCCGGTACCATTGCTTTTGACTCCAATGGAGGTTCAGCCGTTCAAATGCTCCGTTTACTTGCAGGAACGGCTCTCAGCGGTAAGATGCCTGCAGCTCCCACCAGGATTGGTTATATTTTTGCCGGATGGTATACCGATAAAGATTTAAAGAATGCTTTCAATGCTACTACCATGCCAAAGGGTAACACTACGCTGTATGCAAAATGGACACCAAATGATGTGAACTATACTGTGGAACATTATCAAAAGTCTCTGGACGGTCAATATATATTAGTAGAAACCGATAAAAATCAAAAAGGAAAGGTTGATACCCAAACTACTGCCGTACCCAAGTCCTATAACGGATTTACCGCACAAACCGTTAAGCAGCAAACCATTACGTCTGACGGTTCTACCCGGGTTTCAATTTACTATGACCGCAACTCCTATGATTTGAAATTCGTATATGGCAACGGCAGTAATGACGTTACATTGAAAGTTCCCTATGGAGCTGCAATAGTAAAACCTTCCAATCCTGTTAAAGAAGGATATACCTTTGACGGTTGGGATGCGGATATTCCTGAAAAGATGCCTGCAAATGACTTGAGCTTCACTGCCAAGTGGGCTGCAAGTATAAATACGCGCTATACAGTGAAGCACTATAAACAAGAACTGAACGAAGAATATGTGCTGGAAAATGCAGATGGAATGTTTGGCACCACAGGTCAGCAAACTTCTGCAGCGGCCAGAAATTACACCGGCTTTACAGCAAAAGAATTCGAGCAAAAGACTATTCTGCCTGATGGAAGCACTGTTGTGGAAATATATTATGACCGCAACTTCAACAGCCTGTTATGGAACCTAAACGGCGGAGGAGAAGATATTGAAGATTATGTAATGTACGGTTGGCCTATTAATTTCCTTTATACACCTACTCGTGCCGGTTACTCTTTCATTGGCTGGTATAGGGATGCAGCATTGACCACACCATTGGAGGAAAATGCTACAATGCCCGATGTTGCCATTACCCTTTATGCCAAGTGGAAGGCAAATCAATATACCATTACCTTTGACAGTAACGGCGGCAGTGCAGTAGCAGCTATTACCCAGGACTACGGTACAAAAGTGGAAGCGCCTGCAGAACCGACCAAAGAAGGTTATAGCTTTGTTGGCTGGAAGTTGAACGGTGTAGATTATACTTTTACGACCATGCCTGCTGAAAATATCACCTTAGTTGCCGAGTGGGAGGCCCTTGGCAATATTCCATACACAGTGGAACACTATTGGGAGGAACTGGACGGAAGCTATTCTGAAACACAAAAGGATACCGAACATTTGAACGGCAGTACCGGTGCTATGGTAACTGCAAACCCGAAGGATTATACCGGATTTACCTGCGATCCTAATGCAAACGGCACAATTTCCTCCGGAATAGTTGAATTAGACGGTAGTTTGGTATTAAAGCTGTACTACAAACGAAATAGTTACAATGTAACATGGAATGGAAATGGCGGCAATGTAGACACTACAGGTGCAAGCACAGGCAGTGTGAAGTATGGAGCGGTAATTGACAGCCCTGTGAATAACCCTATCAAAACAGGGTATACCTTCAAGCAATGGTACGGCTATACTGAAAATATGACCATGCCAGCGGAAAATATAACCTTTACCGCTGAGTGGACAGTGAACCAATATACCATTACCTTTGACAGTAATGGCGGAAGTGCGATAGCAGCTATTACTCAAGATTACGGTACAAAAGTTGAAGCGCCTGCAGAACCGACCAAAGAAGGTTATAGCTTTGTTGGCTGGAAGTTGAACGGTGTAGAATATACCTTTACTACTATGCCTGCTGAAAATATTACCTTGGTTGCCGAGTGGGAAGTTCTCAAAAATATTCCATACACAGTGGAACACTATTTGGAGGAACTGGACGGAAGTTATTCTGAAACCCCAAAGGATACGGAACATTTGAAGGGCAGCACTGGGGATGTGGTAACTGCAAACCCGAAGGATTATACCGGATTTACCTGTGATCCTAATGCAAACGGCACAATTTCCTCCGGAATAGTTGAATTAGACGGTAATTTGGTATTAAAGCTGTACTACAAACGAAATAGTTACAATGTAACATGGAATGGAAATGGCGGCAATGTGGACACTACCGGTGCAACCACAGGCAGTGTGAAGTACGGAGCGGCAATTGGCAGCCCTGTGAATAACCCTATCAAAACGGGGTATACCTTTAAACAATGGTCCGGCTATACTGCAAACATGACCATGCCAGCGGAAAATATAACCTTTACCGCTGAGTGGACAGTGAATCAGTATACCATTACCTTTGACAGTAATGGCGGAAGTGAAGTTAAAGCCATTACCCAGGATTACGGTACAAATGTGAAAGCACCTACAGCACCAACCAAAGCAGGATTTAAATTTGTCGGCTGGCAGTTAAATGGAGAGGATTACACCTTCACCACCATGCCAGCAGAGGATATCATATTAGTGGCTGTATGGGCCGATGTACCTACCTATACAGTAACCTTTGATGCCAACGGTGGTACGGTTAGCCAAACCGATAAGTATGTTTATGAAGACGAGACTTATGGTGAACTGCCTGTTCCAACCAATGGCGATAAGTTTTTCCTTGGGTGGTATACGAAAAAAAGTGGCGGAACTAAAGTCACCAGCGAAACGGTTGTTGAGCTTGATTCTGACCATACCTTGTATGCTTGTTGGGCTGACACAGGTTTTACCGGAAGTGTTCATCCGAATTTGATAATTTATGTTGCCGGAATAAAAGTAACTACGGATAATATGAACGATATTCTTGGAGACGGTTCCGGAAGTGTACAATTTGATCCTAATTCGACGGTTGCTTATGAAAGTGGAAGTATTGGTAACGCCGGTAATCTGTATCTTAACAACGCAACGATTTTAGGAACAAGTTACTATGCATCAAATTATGCAGCCATTTATACTTCACATTCCATGACTATTGTTAACAAAGGTAATAGTACTGTGACAAATACATTTGATGATCTTTCTACAAATAACAATGTACATGGAATTTATATAGGCGGTATTGCAAACATTAAAGGTTCAGGTACTTTGACTGTCGCCAGCGGACAAGGAGGAATCCAATATAATAGCGGTATTCGATGTGGTTTCTCGGGAGCTCACTTAACAATTGAAGGACTAAAAGTGGAAGTATTTGCAGGTACTGCTGGAAATAATGGCAAAAGCTATGGTGCATGCGTGGGACCACTGGATATGAAATATAAGGTATTCCTGAATCAAGCTACTTTGGAAGCTCATGGCTATGATAGCGCAGTATATAGCGGTGATCCGAATTTTCCTTATACAGACTTCCTTACAGTGATTAACACCTATATTGGTGGTACTGATTACTATGGTACAGACGCAGAATCTGTAATACAGACTGAAGAATATCAGTATAGGAACTACAAGTATATATTGGCTACAGATCAGTAAAGCTTTATATTGAGGCGGGGGAAACCCCGCCTTTTAAAGCTTTTGGTATGAAAAATACAACAACGAAGGATTCAATGTTTACAGCTTTTTCTTACAGAAAGGATGAGTACATGAAAATACGTCTATTTTTTGCAGCAATATTGGCAGCCATGCTTTTTACTGTACCTACATATGCTGGAGAGTCTGAACCGGTACGCATAGCTATCATTGACACCGGAATTTCCACTGCCGCAATTAGCGAAAAGAATTTGGACGAAGGACGCAACTATATCCTACCGGGTGACACTACAGAAGACACTATTGGTCACGGTACTGCTGTAGCAGCTATAATTGCAGGAAGTAGTACAGCAGGTGTTAACGGACTTTGCCCTGAAGCTGTGCTGGTTCCTTTGATCTACTACAGCAAAAACGGAAACGATGCAGTAAAAGGCGATCTGGCCATGCTGGCACAAATCATCCGTGATGCGGTGGATGTTTATGACTGCCGAATTATTAACATTAGTTCAGGAGCCCGGGTTGATACACCAGTCCTTCGGGATGCAGTGGCCTGGGCGGAACAGCATGGAGTATTGGTGGTTTCCTGCGCCGGGAACGACGGCGACAGCACAGCTTATTATCCTGGCGCATTTTCCACTGTACTTTGTTCCGGAACCGTTAACTTGGCGGAGGATGGCCCTGCTTTCTTTTCTAACCGCCACAGCGGTGTGGATTTATTAGCACCGGGTATAAAGATAAAAACGGCCAATATAAAAGGGGAAGCGGTGACAGTGAACGGTACCAGTTACTCCACGGCTTGGGTTAGTGCTGCTGCGGCATCCATGCTGACTATTGATCCTACTTTAACTCCCTATCAGTTGAGGCAGCTTTTGTGCAATACTGCCCGGGATATTGGTGCTGAGGGCTATGATGAAGAATCGGGCTGGGGGATTTTGGATCTGGATGCGTCAATGGCAAAATTAAGAGAAGAAAGCAAAAAAACGCTGCCCTTTTTGGATGTGGCAGAAGATGACTATTACCGGGACGCAGTAGAGTGGGCCTTGAAAAGCGGAATAACCGGCGGTACCACCTCTACTACTTTTTCGCCGGATATGAGTTGTACTCGAGCCCAGACAGTCACATTTCTTTGGAAGGCTGCCGGCAGTCCGGAGCCGAGGATTACGGAAAATCCGTTTACTGATGTAGTTGAAACCGATTATTTTTATAAGGCAGTCCTTTGGGCAATGGAGAAGGGGATTACCTCCGGAACCTCGGATTCAACTTTCAGCCCCAATGAAACCTGCAGTGAGGCACAAATTATTACCTTTCTGTGGCGTTCAAAAAATTGTCCCGATGCAGCCGGGCGAAGTAAATTGGCAGAAGGACTAGGTGACTACTATTATACCGATGCGGTGGCTTGGGCAGACACCTATGGATTCTTTACTGCTGCAAAAACCGACTTTAATCCAATGCGAGAAGCAACCCGTTCCAATATTGTGGTTTACCTATATCACAGTGCAGGTATTGGACGTTAATTTGTTATATGAACTTTCATTAAAGAGACATAAAAGAATAATAATAATTGCAAAAATATAAGAATTAATTGCATAATACCAAAAGACCGGTCACTTTTAAGCGTTTATGCTTGATTGTAACCGGTCTTTTTAGTTTCTGTTTAAAACGCTCACTTTACTTTTTATCAGTTCACAATTAAAAGATTTAAATTTTTCTATGTAGAATAGTAAATACAAATAAAAAAAGGGCTTTTGCCCATCATAATTTAATTTTTTATAAAATTCCGATTAACCTACATCCTTAAATTTTGAGTATAAGAAATTAATGTCGGAAGTTTGGACACTTTTTGTATTGCTTTTTTTCTTCTTTAACTCTTTTTTCTTAAGTAGGTTTAGCGAACGCAAACTTAACATTGTTCCGATGATTCCAACCAGCAATCCGATTATTAAACCAATTAGGATTCCAAGTATTAACGCTAGAACAACATTTAACATATTTTAATCACCATTTATCGTTAGTATTAGTATATACTATTACATATATCGTCATTTTCCAAAATTATTTTACAAGATTTTGTAGTTTGTTGCAAGAAGGTTTTTATCTGAAAAATTCGATTTTGGTTATAGTCTTAAGTAGTAGTGTAAAATTGATGACTTAAAATTACTGGAAAATATTGTCCCTTGAAAATAAAGCCACGATATGGTTTTCTACTATGTTAGCCAAACAAAAGTAGAGGAG
>Ga0134092_1000498_pt1 | contig 39455 bp, 39 predicted proteins | sample 3_6taG_FD_94454 | JGI IMG/M metagenome (GOLD analysis project Ga0134092, IMG submission 94454) | Switchgrass degrading microbial communities from high solid loading bioreactors in New Hampshire, USA - 3_6_20_6_A3 metaG | ecosystem: Engineered > Bioreactor > Semi-continuous > Anaerobic >... | reverse complement strand
TAGGATACATTTCTATGTCTGCCTACTATCTAAAAGTTTGTGAAAACTAGAGAACCGCCGTGTACCGAACGGTACGCACGGTGGTGTGAGAGGTCGGCGGTTAGTCACCGCCTCCTACTCGATTGTTCTGTTTCTTTTGTTAGATGAAATTTGGATTTTTATATTTTTTATATTTTTTGATTTTATGATTGGCATTTCAAAATTCACTTGATGCCTTTGAAACTTAAGCAGGCAATAGGTTGTTTCTTTTGAAATACTCTTATTATCTATCTATTTTTCTAAATTTTTTCAATGAACTTTAATTTTGCTTGTAATTATAGGTTTATTTTAGTAATATATATGTGGGACAACTTTATTCTGGTTGTTGATTATAGCTATGGAGTCTGAGCTGTTTTTTTACAATAGTTTTATTTCCGTGTTTAATAAGCATACAAATTGGAGGTTATGGTTCCCATGGAAAGAGAACAAGCACTTGAAGAATTAAAAGGTCGTTTAAAGAGTGAAAATTTACTTAGACATTCTTTTGCAGTTGAAGCTATTATGAGGGAATTAGCATTCTATTTCAAAGAAGATATTGATAAATGGGGAATAGCTGGATTACTTCATGATATTGATTATGATAAAACAGCCGGCGACCCAGCGAAACATGGTTTGGTTGGAGCAGAAATATTAGAGACCCTTGATGTGGAAAGCTCCATTGTTTATGCAATAAAGGCTCATAACGATTACCACGGAATAGAAAGAAAAAGAAAGATTGACAAAGCTCTTTATTGCGCAAGTCCTATGGCAGTAGTTATTAGTGCTTGCACAGCAGTACTTCCATCAAAAAAAGTGGAGGACTTGACTGTGGAATTTGTAATGGAAAAAATTAACGAGGAAGGCTTTATAAATGATACAGAACTGCAACAGATAAAATCTTGTGAAAATTTAGGCATAGGACTAGAAGAGTTTGTCAAAATTTCTATAAAAGCTGTACAATCTATATAAGTGAAAGAATATTGTGATAATGTTTAAATTTTGGGTTAATAATAATATATATCGAATTTTATAAGCCAAGTTTAGATAGATTTTTTCTATTAATCTTGGTTTTTTTATATAATTTATAAATATTAAATTTTAACAATAATAAAAGGAGGAAATGCTGTTGAAACATATACAGCAGATTGGTACTAGATGATTGATACAATGATGGAAAGAAAAGAACGTATTTTGGGATTCATGAGGGAAGATGCCTATAAGCCTTTATTATTTACTGAACTTGTAACAGTTTTGGATGTACCTAAAAGCGATATACCGTTATTTCAAAATATTTTGGATGAATTAGAGGCAGAAGGGAAAATATTTAAAACTCAAAAAGACAGGTATGGGGTACCGGAGAGAATGAACCTGATAGTCGGAAGACTTCAGGGGAATGAACGGGGATATGGTTTTGTTATTCCTGACGATGAAAATATAAAAGATATATTTATCTCTGCCGATTCATTGAATGGAGCAATGCACAATGACCGGGTAATTGCAAGAATAAATAAAAAGGTCATTGGAGACAAAAGGGCAGAGGGAGAAATAATTAAGATACTGGAGAGGGCCAATAAAACAGTCGTTGGAACTTTTGAAAGCAGTAAGTATTTTGGCTTTGTAGTACCCGACGACAGAAGAATATCCGGAGATATATTTATACCAAAGGATGAAATAAACGGTGCCAAATCCGGTCAGAAGGTTATTGCCGAAATAGAATTATGGCCCAGAAAAGGAAGAAATGCAGAAGGAAAAATAATTGAGATAATAGGTGACAAGGATGAACCGGGAGCAGATATACTATCAATAATAAAACAGCACAATCTTCCCGAAGAATTTCCTGAAAGTGTTATTAAGCAAGCAAAATCAATATCACAAACCGTTACTGAAGAAATGATTAAAGGAAGACGGGATCTAAGGGATCTCCGCATGGTTACCATTGATGGAGAGGACGCTAAGGACCTTGATGACGCGGTATCTATAGAGCGGCTCCCTAATGGAAATTATAAACTCGGTGTTCATATTGCTGATGTTAGCTATTATGTTACCGAAGGTTCGCCTTTGGATAAGGAAGCTTTGAAGAGAGGTACAAGTGTTTACCTGGTTGACAGGGTTATTCCTATGCTTCCAAGGGAACTTTCCAACGGAATTTGCAGCCTTAACCCCCAAGTGGACAGGCTAGCTTTTACTGTAATGATGGAGATAGATTCAACCGGTAAAGTGCTTGACCACGAGATATTTGAAAGTGTAATCAGGACCAATGAAAGAATGACTTATACCGATGTGTATAAAATCCTTGTGGAAAAGGATGAGGCACTCTCCAAAAGATACGATTATCTTGTGGAAGATTTTAAAACCATGGAAGAACTGGCATTGATACTTAGAAATAAGCGGATGCAAAGAGGTGCCATTGACTTTGATTTTGAGGAAGCAAAGATTACTATTGATGAAAATGGGAAACCTATTGAAATAAAAAGGTATGAAATAACTATAGCCAACAAGATAATTGAGGAATTTATGCTGGTGTGCAATGAGACAGTAGCCGAGCACTTTTTCTGGGCAAATGTTCCTTTTGTTTACAGGGTTCACGAAGATCCTGACACCGATAAAATAGAAAGCTTTAGTGAATTTGTACACAACCTCGGTTATACATTAAAAGGAATAAACAAAATACATCCCAGAGCACTTCAAGACTTGTTGGAAAAGGTAAAAGGAACCAGAGAAGAACGCATTATAAGCACTGTTATGTTGCGGTCGCTTCAAAAGGCAAGATATTCGCATTTGAGTCTGGGGCACTTTGGATTGGCAGCAAAGTATTATTGTCATTTTACATCCCCTATAAGGAGATATCCTGACCTGATTATTCACAGGATAATGAAGGAATATTTGAAAGGTCAGTTGAATGAAAAAAGAGAAGAGCATCTTATAGATATACTGCCGGAAGTGTCCAGGATGTGTTCTGAAAGGGAGAGAGTTGCCGAGGAGGCGGAAAGAGATACTGAAGACCTTAAAAAGGTAGAATACATGAAGCAATTTGAAGGTCAAGAGTTTGAAGGCATTATATCTAATGTTACATCCTTTGGCATGTTTGTGGAGTTGGATAATACTGTAGAAGGTCTTGTAAGAATGAGTGAGATGGATGACGACTATTATAACTTCAATGACAAACAGTACTGCCTTATTGGTGAAAGAACCCGTAAAGTTTACCGCATAGGCGATGTTATCAAAGTTGTGCTTGCAAAAGCTGATATTGCCAGCAGAAGAATAGAATTTACTATTGCCAAGGATGAAAATGATGAAGATGAGATGGATAGTGATATAGATATACTTTTGGAAGAGACACCTAAGCGTAAACGCAAAGCGAAAGCTGCCGATAAAGAAATACTAGACCATATACAGGGAAAGAAAAAGGCTAAGACTAAAAAGCAAGCAGAAAAGTCCGGTAAGAAAAAGGAAAAGTCTGAAAAGAAGGCGGAAAAAAAGAGTAAAAAGAAAGGAAGGAAGGCTAAGGAGGAGTAAAGCCATTATATTTACAGGTGAATATTTATAAAAAGGAAGATATTAAGTGAAAAAAAGCATACTTGTAAGCGCTTGCCTTTTGGGCAAAAATTGCAAATATAACGGAGGAAACAATTATAATAGTGAAATTGAAGCTTTAGCGTCAAAGTACAATCTTATACCGGTTTGCCCAGAGCAGCTTGGAGGCTTGTCAACTCCAAGATTGCCTGCGGAGATACAGCAAGGAGGCGGTAAAGATGTACTTTGCGGTAGAGCAAAAGTGGTCAGGAAAGATGGCGCAGATGTTTCCGAGCAATTTATAGAGGGAGCAAAGGAAGTTCTTAATACTGCCAAGCAAAAGAATGTTAAATTGGCAATTTTGAAATCTAAAAGTCCTTCCTGCGGAAAAGAAAATATTTATGACGGAACTTTTTCGGGTAACTTGATAAAGGGAAATGGTGTTACTACAGACATTCTTGAAGAAAATGGAATTAAAGTGCTGACCGAAAAAGATATTCAACAAATAAAATTATTCTTAGAGGAGGATGAATAAAATACGAAGGCCTTGAAATAGAATGCTCCAAGGCCTTTTGTCCATCTTTCTCGAACAAAATGAAATTTTATACTATAAAGTTCTTGATTTCATTATAGAACTCATCACAATTATCTGAATGAACATCAACTTTAATTGGTTTACTTAAATCCAAACTGAAGATACCCATAATGGATTTTGCATCAACAACGTAACGGCCGGAAGTTAAATCGATGTCAAAGTCATATTTATTTACTATATTTACAAAATCCTTAACATCGGTAATTGATTTTAATGAAATATTAAATGATTTCATGAGAGTTCCTCCTTTTTTCGAATGTTTTACCACCTATTTATTATATATATTATCTCGTTTATAGTTGCAAGTCAATTGTGATATTGCTAAAATTTTCTTATGATTTTATACGATATGTTAAAACATATTTTAAAATTTTTTTTGTATACTATATTTTAGACTATTTCGGACAAAATAACCTGGATGGAATTACCGGTTGCTTAACGGTGATTATTCTGTTTATTATTTATGTAATTTAGCCGACATAAGCTTAGAATCTTGTATATTTAATGTTATACACAAGATGCGGATATTTACAGAAGGGTCTAGATAAATACTTGGGGGAAATTATGAAAAAGGTTGCATTTTATACATTGGGTTGTAAAGTAAATCAGTATGAAACGGAAGCTATTTCTGAGATATTTAAGAAAAACGGATATGAGATAGTTGACTTTGAAGATTTTGCAGATATTTACATAATAAACACATGTACTGTCACAAATCTGAGTGATAGAAAGTCGAGGCAAATGATTAGAAGGGCTAAGAAAAACAATAAAGATTCAATAATTGTGGCTGTGGGATGCTATGCCCAAGTGTCTCCCGATGAAGTTTTGAGTATACCTGAAGTAAATCTTGTTATTGGAACTAAAGACAAGGGTAAAATTATAGAAAAGATAAATTTCATTGAAAAGGGAATGAATAAAGTAAATCTGGTTGAGGATATTATGAAGACCAGAGAGTTTGAAGAACTGGGAGTTGAAGTATATAAGGAGCGGACAAGAGCATATATTAAAATACAGGAAGGATGCAACCAATTTTGCTCCTATTGTATAATACCTTATGCAAGGGGACCTATAAGGAGCCGTTCGGTTGAATATATTCTTGATGAAGTAAATAGATTGGCTTTGAACGGATATAAGGAAATAGTTCTTACGGGGATACATATTGCATCCTATGGAAAAGATATAAAAAATACTTCTCTTCTGGATATTATCAAGAAAGTACATGAAATTGAGGAAGTGGAAAGGATTAGACTTGGTTCTATAGAGCCTACAACTATAACCCATGAATTTGTAAATGAGATAAGTAAATTGGAAAAGGTATGTCCTCATTTTCATATATCACTGCAAAGTGGATGTGATAGTACACTTAAACGTATGAATAGAAAATATACTACTGACGAGTATCGCTCAGCAGTTAATCTTTTGAGAAACTCTATAAAAGATGTGGCTGTAACAACCGACGTTATGGTAGGATTTCCCGGAGAAACCGATATGGAGTTTAATGAGACTGTCAAATTTTTAGAAGAGATAAATTTTGCAGCAATGCATGTTTTTAAGTATTCACAAAGGAAAGGGACTCCTGCAGCTGAGTTTAAAGATCAAGTATCACCGCAAAAGAAAGAAGAGAGAAGTAATATATTACTTGAACTGTCAGCTAAGATGACAAAAGAGTTTAATAAGAAATTTGAAGGAAGAATTGTGGAAGTTTTGTTTGAACAGGACGTAAAGGATAAAGATGGAGTTATAGAAGGATTAACCCCAAATTATATAAAAGTTTTATGTGAAGGTGAATCCCATCTGAATGGGCAGATACTTAAAGTAAAGGTGCTTGAAGCTGTTGAAGATTATGTTAAAGGAAGGATATTATCAAGTTGAGATAATTCTATATTCGAAGAAGCCAAACGAAATTTTACCTAGATAATGTGAACTAATTGAATTCGAAATGTATTGCATAAATTAAGCTCTTGTATTACTATATATGTGTGGGCTTATTATATAAATATTCTAAGTATTTAGAATTATCAGGTCCCATCCTTTATGCAGGAGAGTGATTGGTTATGGCAAACAGCGAGACCATGATGTTTAATGTTGAAAATGAAAAGGTCAATGAGGCAAGGGAGGTTATTTTGTCCGTATTTAAAGCTCTCAAAGAAAAAGGTTATAATCCCATTAATCAGATTGTAGGGTATATTTTGTCCGGTGATCCTACTTATATAACTAATCATCAAGATGCTAGAAGTATTATTAGAAAATTAGAGCGTGATGAATTGCTTGAAGAAATTTTAAGATTTTATTTAGAAGAGAATACCAATGAAGGCTCCGTATAAAATACGGGGTTTTTTAGTAATTTTTTAAAAATTTTAATACCTTTTGTAAAGAAAATAATTTATATAAAAGTTTTATTTTTTTATTGAAAATTAATTTCTTTTGTTAAGAGGTTCTTAACTTCTATGATGGTAAAGCATTATAAGTAGGAATGAATAAGATTTAGAAAATGGTAAAAATAGAATGGCTGGTGCAAAGAATTGAAATATGTGAAACTTGGGAATACAGGACTTGAAGTGTCGAGAATGTGTTTTGGAGGATTGATTATAGGACCGCTTCAAGCAAACTTACCTTTAGAGGAAGGAACAAATGTAATATTAGCTGCTTTAGAGCGTGGCGTAAACTTTATAGATACCGCAGAACTATATGGAACCTATGACTACATAAGAGAAGCCATTAAGAAATCCAAATCCAAACCTATCATTGCTACAAAATCCTATGCTTATTCTACTGAAGGTGCCAGAGAAAGTGTTGAGAAAGCAAGAAAAGAGTTAGATATTGATGTTATAGATATTTTTTTGATGCATGAACAGGAAAGCCGTCTTACTCTTAAAGGTCATCGTGAAGCACTTGAATACTATATTTCAATGAAGGAAAAAGGAATTATCAAAGCTGTTGGGGTATCTACCCATAATGTGGAAGTAGTTGAGGCTTGTGCCGATATGCCTGAAGTGGAAGTAATTCATCCTTTAATTAATAAAGCCGGAATAGGAATTGGTGACGGAACAATAGAAGATATGCTTGCGGCAGTAAAAAGGGCACATGATAACGGAAAAGGTATATATAGTATGAAGCCATTGGGCGGAGGAAATCTTCTGAAATCTTACAATGAGTGTATGGATTTTGTGTTAAATATACCATATATTGACTCGGTTGCGATTGGAATGCAATCCGTTGAAGAGGTTATAATGAATGTATGCGTGTTTAATAATGAACCTGTTCCGGAAAATATCCGATCTTTAGTTGAAGGAAGAAAAAAACATCTTCACATTGACTATTGGTGTGAAGGATGTGGAAAGTGCGTTGAAAGGTGTGGACAGGATGCACTTTATATACAAGACAATAAAGCCAAGGTAATAGAAGAGAAATGTCTTTTATGCGGATACTGTGCAAGTGCATGTCCTTGTTTTGCAATAAAGGTTTGTTAAGTATTTAAATTTGATATAAACTTGAAGCAATTAGCCTTTCAAAATATAAAACGCATAAGTAATTTGGAGGACTTATGAGAATAATTGGAATAGATTATGGGGATAGCAGGATAGGAATAGCAGTAAGTGATCCTCTTGGCTGGACGGCACAAGGGGTTGAAACTATCAATTGGAGAAATAATATAGAAGAGCCTATTGAAAGAATATTGCAAATTATAAATCATTATGGGGCTAAAAAAGTTATTGTAGGATTCCCTAGGAACATGAATGGAACTATAGGACCTAGGGGAGAGAAAACTAATGAATTTATTGAATTATTAAAAAGTAGACTTGAAGATATTGAAATTATCAAATGGGATGAACGCTTAAGTACAGTTGCTGCAAATAAAACTATGATTGAATTGGGTGTAAAAAAATCGAAGAAAAAGCAGGTAATTGACCAGATTGCAGCAGTTTATATTCTTCAGGGATATTTAGATGCCATGGCTTTAAAGGATTAAACATAAAATTTATAATTGGTGGAATAGAATAAAATTATCCGAGAAGACTAATATTAGTTGACTTAATAGTCTATTTAAATGAAAGCTTTTAATTAAATTATTATAATTAAAGTGATGGAATTTTGTGATACATGTGTTATAATAAGTATTCATAATGCTAAACAGGAGGTAAAAAATATGTCAGAAGAAAGAGATGATATAGTAGTTTTGTTGGATGAGAACGGTGAAGAGGTTGAATTTGAACTTCTAGATACTGTCGAACTTAACGGAAATGAGTATGTAGTGCTTCTTCCCATAGAGGAAAGTGAAGATGAAAATGACATTGATGAAGTTGTAATACTTAGAATTGAACATGGAGAAGAAGAGGATAGTTTTGTAAGTGTGGATGATGACGATGAACTCGAGGCTGTTTTTGAAGAGTTCAAATTGAGAATGGAAGACGAATTTGATTTTGAAGATTAATTGTAAGAGATGAGCAAAAACTCCCTGTATCTAAATCTTGGATACAGGGAGTTTTGTAATTATTGGTATGCAAGCTGATACAAACAACTTGGAGAAATAGTATTTAAAGGCGCCGGAGTTTTTACTTGCATGAAATTATTTCCCGGTTAATTAGAGGATTTTCATAACCTGTGTAGAAATAAATAGGCAAAACATTAATGAACTTAGCAAAGTTTATTGTAGATGTTTTGTGAGAAATATTTATGTTGATTAAAGTATATAATAATGGGGGTTTATATGGCTATTAAAAGGACGTCTGTGATTATTTTGGCTTTATTAGGTTTGTTTATATTTGGAGGATGCAGTGACGGAACCGATTCAAATAAAGATGCTGATAATATAGAACCTTCACCAACACCCGTAGAAACTATTGTTCCTACTCAAAACAATGTTGATTCTGAAGAGACAGAAGAAGATTCGGAAAAAGAGATAGGGGATTTAAACTTTACTTTCCCCAAGGAAGGAATCAGACCTTATGCAGTTATGATTGACAATGAGGGAACGAGGCCTTTACCTCAAGGTGGAATGTACCTTGCTCAAATTATATATGAGATAATAGTAGAAGGTGGAACAACAAGATTAATGCCTGTATTCTGGGATAAGGATCCTAGTATGATTGGTCCGGTAAGAAGTTCGAGGCATTATTTTTTAGATTATGCGATGGAACATGATGCAATTTACGTTCATTTTGGCTACAGTCCTAAAGCTATGCAGGATATAAAAAACTATAAAATAAATAATATTAACGGCGTAGCAAACGGATGGGAAGTATTCTGGGATTTGACAAATGATAAAAGAAATTGGCAGGATTCTTACACCTCAATGGAAAAGGTAAAGGGATATGTAGAAAAAGTGAAATATAGAACCGCAACCGACAAGAGTTTAGCCTTTAAGTATTCGGAAAAAGATTACCAACTTACCGAGGGCAAAAGTGCTTTAAATGTAAATATAGTATATACATCAAGCTATGATTGCTCTTTTAAATATGATGAGACTAAAAAGCTTTATATGAGATATAGAAAAGGGAAGCCGCACATGGAAAGGATAACTGATCAACAGCTGACTGCCAAGAATATTATTATACAAATGGTGTCGAATTATACTATAAAAGGCGATGATGCAGGAAGACAGGAAGTAAACACAGTTGGGAGCGGAGAAGGGTATTTTATTTCAAACGGTAAATGCATAGATATTAAATGGTCTAAAAAATCGAGAACTGAGCAGACAAAATATGTCGACAGTCAAGGAAAGGAAATTGTTCTTAATCCCGGACAGACTTGGATTCAAATTACACCAACCTATGGAAAGGTGACTATTGAATAAAGTTTGTATATTTCCGATTAGGATTGTTTAAAAACTTTGAAATTTTCCATTTCAAAGTTTTTTTAAGCTTATTTAATACGCTGATTTTATGTAAATAGAAATTATAGACCGGTTAAATAACAGAATTTGTTCTGCGCAATATAAAAGTTTTTTATTGCTAAAAATTCATCAATTGGTTATTATATGTATATGATAAAAATCGTATTGTATTGAGCTAGTGTTGATGTTTTGTATTGGATTTTTCGGTTCAATAAGCAGAATTACAGGATTTATCGAATTTTGGAGAAAATTGTAGAGTGGATAAATGTGTAAATTATTAACTTGTATATTCTGTATGAAATGTGTACATTAGTTGTATATATAACATTGATTTTATTAAACTATTAAGCTATTTTGGAGAGGATAAATTGAGTATAAAGATAAATGATAAAATTTTACAAAGTGTAGAAAAACCTGCAAGATATATTGGTAATGAGTGGAATAGTGTTCATAAAGACCTTTCAGGTATAGAGGCGAGGTTTGCCTTTTGTTTTCCGGATGTCTACGAAGTAGGTATGTCTCATCTGGGAATGAAGATTTTGTATCACCTTCTTAATGAAAGAAAGGATACTTACTGCGAGAGGGTATTTGCTCCTTGGGTTGATATGGAAGCTAAAATGAGAGAGAATAATATACCTCTTTTTTCACTTGAAACCCATGAGCCGATAAAAAATTTCGATATTGTTGGATTTACTCTACAATATGAAATGTGCTATACGAATATTATTAATATGATGGACTTGGCTCAAATACCCATTTTTAGCCAAGATAGAACAAAGGAACACCCCTTTGTATGTGCTGGAGGTCCATGTGCCTATAATCCCGAGCCTTTGGCCGATTTTATAGACTTTTTTATGATGGGTGAAGGCGAGGAGATAATTAATGAAGTAATGGATGTATATATAGATTGGAAAAGGCAGAATTTGCCTAGAGAGAAATTTTTAGAGACTATTTCTCAAATTGAAGGTATATATGTTCCGGCTTTTTATAAAGTGGAGTACAAAGAGGATAATACAATTTTAAAAATAGAACCGGTGAACGAGAAATATCCTAAAAAGATTAAAAAAAGAATTATAAAGGATCTTGATAATGTCTATTTCCCTGAGAAAGTAATTGTCCCGTATATGGGCATAGTACATGACAGAATTATGCTGGAATTGTTTAGAGGATGCATAAGGGGATGTAGGTTCTGTCAAGCAGGGTATATATATAGACCGGTGAGAGAGCGTTCGCACCAAAGACTTTTAAAACTTGCAGAAAGTTTGGAAAGTAATACCGGTTATGAAGAGATTTCTCTTACTTCATTAAGTACTAGTGACTACAGCTCTTTTAAAGAGCTGGCGGAAGGTTTGCTTGTTGATATGGAACCTAAAAAGGTAAACCTTTCACTGCCGTCATTAAGAATTGATTCTTTTTCGCTGGATCTTATGGAAAAAGCTCAAAAGGTCAGAAAAAGCGGATTGACTTTTGCGCCTGAAGCAGGAACTCAGCGATTAAGAGATGTAATAAATAAAGGGGTTACAGAGCAAGACTTGATAAATTCAGTAAAAACTGCTTTTAATGGTGGATGGAGCAGTGTGAAGTTGTACTTTATGATAGGGCTTCCTACTGAAAATCTTGATGATATAAGCGGAATTGCCGATCTTGGTCACAAGGTAGTGGATGCCTATATGTCAACTCCTAAGGAAAACAGGGGAAAGGGATTGAGTATTTCCCTAAGTACATCTTCTTTTGTACCAAAGCCTTTCACACCTTTTCAATGGGAGGCACAGGATGAAATAGCGACACTTAAGGAAAAGCAGAGATTTTTACAGAGCAAAATTAAAAGCAAATATATTAAATATAATTGGCACGATCCTGAATTGAGTCTTCTTGAAGCAGTATTTGCAAGGGGCGACAGGAGAGTTGGAAAAGTCTTGTTTGAAGCTTTCAAAAAGGGCTGCAAGTTTGATAGTTGGGGTGAGCACTTTAAGTTTGACAAGTGGATGGAAGCCTTTGCAGAGTGCGGTATAGAGACTCATTTTTATGCTAACCGTAAGAGGGATTTTGAAGAAGTATTGCCATGGGATCACATTGACATAGGCGTTTCTAAGGAACATTTTATAAAGGAAAATAAGAAGGCCTATAATGAGGAAATTACTCCAAACTGTAGAGTAAAATGTACAGGATGCGGAGCGACAGTATTTGGTGGAGGTATTTGTTTTGATTAATATAAGAGCCAAGTTTACAAGGGGAGAAGAACTGAAATTTATATCCCATTTAGATATGATGAAAATGTTTGAGAGGGCTTTGAGACGTTCAGGGTTACCCGTTTACTATTCCCAAGGGTTCAACCCTCACCCTCAGATTGTATTTGGGCTCCCCTTGGCGGTAGGAGTGACTAGTGAGGCAGAGTATGTGGATATTGCCTTTAGTGAATATATAAATCCGGGACAATTTATTGAGCAGTTGAACAGGCAAATGCCAAAGGGGTTGGAAATTTTAGAGGCCAAAATTAAAGAATCAAAGGCTAATATTATGGCTTCAATTTCGAAAGCTTCTTATGAGGTTTTGGTTTCGATAGCTCAAAATCCCGATATAAACGAAGTTGAGGGAAAAATTCATCAATTTTTGAATAATGACGAGATACTAATCAAAAAAGAAAGTAAAGGCAAAGTTAAAGATGTTAATATAAAACCGCTGATTCATAGATTTAATGCTTACTATATAGAAAAAAAGAGCATTATCGAGAAAAATACGGATGCTCAATTATCTAATATAATTCTTTTAGACTATATAGATAAAATAAGCCATTCCCTTGACTTGCATGAAATAGAGAATATACAAGGCTATTACGGATTTTCCTTACTTCTTGCGGCAGGAAGTATAGCAAATTTAAAGCCGGAATTAGTCCTGCAAGCTTTTGGGAATTGGACAGGTTTTGATCTGGATGTTATAAAGATACATCGTTCAGGTCTTTTTATTGATAAAGGGGATAGAACACTAACCCCTCTTGATAATGAACTATTAGTTATATGAGGTGGTAATATGGTTAGTGAAATAATTGTAGATGTGGGTCTTATTGAAAAGAGGGTAGCACTCCTGGAAGATAAGGAATTGGTGGAAATATTTATTGAAAGAAATGATTCCGAAAGGCTGGTCGGAAATATATACAGAGGAATCGTTCGGGATGTTTTGCCGGGAATGCAGGCGGCTTTTATAGATATAGGATATGATAAAAATGCTTTTTTGTATGTTGGAGATGCTATACCTCAAAAAGAGTTTTCTGAAGATGAAGAAGATATGTATAGCGATGTGAAAAGCTATAACATCGAGGAAATACTAAGACCAGGTCAAGAAATAACTGTTCAGGTTATAAAAGAACCGATAGGTACTAAAGGTCCAAGGGTTACTACCCATATAACTCTCCCCGGAAGGCAGCTTGTACTCCTGCCTAACGCTGATTATATAGGAATATCAAGAAGAATAGAAGATGAAGAAGAAAGAGCAAAACTAAAGAAAATAGCTGAAAAGATAAAGCCTAAAAATATGGGTTTAATTGTGAGGACTGTATCTGAAGGAAAAAGGGAAGAAGACTTTAAAAATGATATTAATTTTTTGGTTAAGTTGTGGGAAAAGATTAAAAAAAGTGAGCAGAGCGGTCCGGTCCCCCGGTGTATTCACAGGGATTTAAACATTATTTATAGAGCCGTAAGGGATATGTTTACTTGGAATATCGATAAATTTATTATAAACGACCGTCAGGAATACAATAAAGTACTTGAACTTGTAGAGATGACTTCACCGGCTTTGAAGCTGAGAGTAGAGTATTTCAATAAGAATATTGATTTATATCAGTATTATCAGATAGATTCCATGATAGAAAAAGCACTTGCCAAGAAAGTGTGGCTTAAATGCGGAGGGTATATTATTATTGAAAGGACAGAGGCCCTTACAGTCATAGATGTAAATACAGGAAAATATGTGGGGAATAATAATCTTGAAGAAACTGTTCTAAGAACCAATCTGGATGCTGCTAAAGAAATTGCCAAGCAACTTAGACTTAGGGATATCGGTGGAATAATAATAATTGACTTTATTGATATGCATGAACCGGAACATCAAAAGTTGATTATTGATACGCTAAAGCAGGCACTTAAAAAAGATCGTACAAAGACGACAGTAGTGGGAATGACAGGATTAGGCCTGATAGAGATGACCAGAAAAAAAGTGAGAGAAGGTCTGGCTTCAACAATGTTGTGTGATTGTCCTATATGTGAAGGTACGGGTAAAATACTTTCACCTGAATCGGTGGCCAGAAATGTTGAAAAAGAAATAAACAGATATCTTACAGAAACAATAGCAAATGCAATTCAGGTTGAGGTACATCCGACTGTTGCAAGAGTATTATTGGGTGAAAATGGGGATAATATTAAAAGAATAGAAAATACTTTTAATAAAAAAATTGTTATAAAGGAGTCTGGTGAGGTTAATAGTCAAGAAATTAAGATAAAGGAGATTGACATAGATTCATTATTATGATAAAATTGCGTGGTAGCCGCACAGTATAGGCCATAAAATGCAGTATATGAAATCCTCATACTGCTGCCTTTGCTGGCGAGACTGGGTAGGGAGGTGTATAGCATGTACGCAATTATCGAGACAGGTGGTAAACAGTACAAAGTTCAAGAAGGCGATGTTCTTTTTATTGAGAAATTAGCTCAAGAAGAAGGCGCTTCTGTGACTTTTGATAAAGTTGTAGCAGTTTCAAATGGAGATAAGGTTGAGTTTGGTGTTCCTTATGTTTCAGGTGCTGCTGTTCAGGCAAAAGTACTTAACCATGGTAAAGATAAGAAAATTATTGTTTTCAAGTATAAGCCAAAGAAAGGCTATAGAAGAAAACAAGGACACAGACAGCCTTATACAAAAGTACAAATCGAAAAGATAAATGCATAAGGTAATGTTTAAAAGATGATTACTGTAAATATAGTAAGGGACGAGAGTGGATTTATTTGGCAGTATATAGTCGAAGGACATGCAGGATATGCTGAAGCAGGAAGGGATATTATATGTTCTGCAGTGTCCGCAGTGGCATATACGGGCATAAATGCACTTGAGGAATTGGTAGGAATTAAGAACTATGGCATAGAGGATGGGTATATGATTTGCTCTGTACCTACTGACATTTCGCCGGATTTAAAGGAAAAAGTCAGAATTATACTTGAAACCATAGTTGTAGGTTTTAAACAATTAGAGTTGACCTACGAGGATTATGTAACGGTGTTAGATGAGGAGGTGTAACCTATGATAAAAGTTGATTTGCAACTTTTTGCACATAAAAAAGGAGTTGGAAGCACTAGGAACGGCCGTGACAGTGAATCTAAGAGACTTGGAGTTAAAAAAAGTGATGGGCAGCCGGTTTTAGCTGGAAACATCATTGTAAGACAAAGAGGAACAAAGATTCATCCTGGTGTTAATGTAGGTAGAGGCAGTGATGATACATTGTTCGCATTAGTAGACGGTAAGGTTAAGTTCTCCAGATTGGGTAAAGACAGAAAGCAGGTAAGCGTTATTCCAGTATAATGGAAATGTAGCTTCTACTTATAAACTATTTGAAAAGCCTTATAAGACCAGTAAAAATCCCGGTATTTGCCGGGATTTTAGTTTTATTTCACCCCTTTTTAAGCTAAATGGAGTAGAGAGAATAAAAAGACTTAAAGTTTCAGAATTTTTAATTACTTATTAGAAAATACTATAATAATGTAATGAAGAACCTTATATTCTCGAATGTATTTTTTCCTTTCGAGAAATAATTTAAATGTGTCTAATGACAAAACATTGGCAATGGAGTTGAAATAAATGTTTATTGATAGTGCAAAAATTTATATTAAAGCTGGAGACGGTGGGAATGGTGCAGTATCCTTTCATAGGGAAAAATACATAGCTAAAGGCGGCCCGGACGGTGGAGACGGTGGCAAAGGCGGAGATGTTATATTTGTTGCTGATGAGGGTTTGAGAACTCTGCAGGACTTCCGCTATAAGAGAAAGTATATTGCCCAATCAGGTGAAAACGGAGGTTCAGCCAATTGCTCCGGACGTAGTGGCGAAGACTTGATAATAAAAGTACCTGTAGGCACAATTATAAAAGAAGAGACAACAGGACGTGTTATTGCTGACTTTGTGACACCGGGACAGAAAGTTGTAGTGGCAAAAGGAGGAAAAGGCGGAGCGGGAAACCAACATTTTGCAACGCCTACAAGGCAGGTTCCCAATTTTGCTAAGAGTGGAGAACCGGGGGAAGAATTTAATGCTATTTTAGAATTAAAGCTTTTAGCCGATGTGGGACTTATTGGATATCCTAATGTCGGAAAGTCTACCATTCTTTCGATGGTTTCTGCTGCAAGGCCTAAAATTGCCAACTACCATTTTACAACCATAGATCCTAATCTTGGGGTTGTAAGGGTTGATGAAGGCAAAAGCTTTGTTATGGCAGATATCCCCGGCTTGATTGAAGGTGCTCATGAGGGAGTTGGACTGGGCCACAAGTTTTTAAAGCATGTAGAGAGAACCAGAATGCTTATTCATGTTGTAGACATATCCGGTTCCGAGGGAAGAGATCCTATTAAGGATTTCGAAGTTATAAATGACGAGTTGAAGAAATACAGTGAAAAGCTTTATGAAAGAATGCAGGTAATTGCTGCAAATAAAATGGATATTACCGGAGCCGAGGAAAACCTTGAAATCTTTACAAAAGAGATGGAAGCCAGAGGATATAAGGTTTTCCCAATTTCTGCTGCCACCGGTGAAGGGCTGAAAGAGTTGATTTATTATGTTTCGCAAAAATTGGATGAAATACCTGATACAGTATTGATCGATGATACTGTGGATGAAGTGGTTTATACGGCAGAGGAAGAAGAACCTTTTAAAGTATACAAAGAAAATGATGTCTATGTTGTTGAGGGCAATTGGGTGCGAAAATTGGTGAACTCAACGAATTTTGGCGATTATGAGTCCCTTCAATATTTCCAGAGAGCAATAAAGAGAAAGGGAGTTGTAGAAGCCCTTGAAAATTTAGGCATTAATGAGGGTGATACCGTGAAAATGTATGACTTGGAATTTGAATACTTTAGATAAGAAATTTTTGGTAAGATATGTTTTGCTGTACCTCTATTCATTCTTATGCTGCAGTTTTTTGTATGCCGGAATAGCTGCATTTTAAGCATCGTGAGAATAAAGAACTACTGGACAAACATACTTTTTATATTGTAAAATATATATATAACAAACTGTATTATATAATGAAGGAGTAAAAGTAAGGAATATGGAATGCTTGAAATGTGAAAATTGTAAAACCGGCAGTGCAGCTTATTTTTGCCCAATGAAAAATGACTTTGTACTGAATGTGGAAGCAACATCACAAGTTATTGAAAAAAGCAGAACTGGATGGAAAAAAGGGCAACCTAACTACGAGGTTCATAGAAGACGAAGTAGGAAAGAGGTTGAAGTGTAAAGTATGAATTGAGGTGTGAAAATATGGAAGGGATAGAAGGTTCTATCCCTATTATTGCGCCTTAAAATAAATATAGAGGATGATAAATTCAAATATATAATTTAATAAAATTAGTTAAATACTATTTAAAAATTTTATATGTATTGTACTTTAAATTAAAAAAGGATGTTTTAGAAAATTTCATATTGGAGGAGAATAAAATTAATGTTAACAGGAAAACAGCGCAGTTATTTAAGAAGTCTTGCCAATAACATTGAGCCCATATTTCAGGTGGGTAAAGGCGGGATTAATGAAAATATGATTAAGCAATTTAATGATGCACTGGAAGCTAGAGAACTTATAAAAGTTTCGGTGCTAAAAAACGCGGAAGAGGACACTCGTGATATTTGTAATGAGGCTGCTGAGCTTACCGGGGCAGAAATAGTACAGATAATTGGAAATAAATTTGTATTGTATAAAGAGTCAAAGAACAATAAAGTTCTGGAATTACCATAATATTTACGCGTTCAGCATAATAAAAAGGGGGCATAACAAGCCCCTTTTTAATTTACTTTTATCTAGTCTCTTTTTTTCATTAAACTTTCAAGTATTTCTTCATATATTTGATGAGAATACTTTTTCCAGTTTTCACAGATGGTATTGCAATCGCTTTTTGTACCTACCGATATTTGCAAATCGATAAGTGAAAAGTTATCTTCGTGTACTTGACATTTAACAACAAATTCGTTTTCGCTTTCAGGCTTATAATACGCTTTAACTAAAGTTTCATTTTTTATTTTCTTTCTTATTTCAGTTATACTTCTGTCAATATTGTTTTTTATGCCTACAGGGATATGATTAATAAAATAGTCAAGGATTTGCTTTCCGGCAGGCGTTATAGTATAAAAAGTTTTGTTATCCATTACTTCTGAAGATAAATATTCAAGCTCACACAGTTCATTTAGAAATTGTTGAAAAATAAAATAATTCATAAATTGGTTTTCAAGAATTATCTTTGTAATTTGCAAATTGCTTATAGGCATCTTTGCCATATCTATTATATATAGAAGAATAAGTTTGTTTTCAGCAAGTTCTTTATTTTTTAATGCACTCATTGAAATACCTCCACCATATCAAAAAAATTACATCTGCCTTCTAGCATTGCAAATTATTTCATTCAAATACTATGTATGCCTTTTATTTGCTTTGGAATGAATCAATATTACCATAATGCTATATATGACTATTAATTATTATAACATAGTTAATTGGTATAGGCTATATTGCCCGCAATGCTTTAGGGAAATAATTATAAATATTAGCATTTGATAAACTAGCGTGTGATATGCTAATATATATTGTAACGGAAATTCTAATGGTATTATAAATATTTCATTTCACCTAGAAGGAGACGTGCGTTTTGGAATTTATTAAAGAATTGGAAATGAATTTAAAGCAAAATGGTGCAACTTTAGTTGGATACTCTAATGTATATGATAATCTTCCGGAAAATTTAAAAGAATTAAAATTTGCTATAACAATTGTTGTAAGACTTTCCGATTTTATTATTGAGGAGATAAGTGATAAACCGACTTATACTTACTTTCATCACTATAGGACTGTAAATACACTTATTGATCAAATTACCCTAAGAGGAATGCTTTGGATTCAGGATAGAGGATATAAGGCTTTGGCGGTACCTGCTTCTCAAACAGTTAATGATGTAGAAGACAAGTATTCAGGTATATTTCCCCATAAGACTGCAGCAGTAAAAGCAGGACTAGGATGGATAGGGAAAAATGGCCTTTTTATAAGTTCCCAATATGGACCAAGAGTCCGGCTAGGTACTATTCTCACCAATATGGAGATTGCTTGTAATAACACTATTATGCCTAGCCAATGCGGAAATTGCAACAAATGTGTTGAAAGCTGTCCTGCTATGGCATTAAGTGGCAATAGTTGGGTAGAAGGCTGTGACAGGAGTGATATTGTTGATGCAAAAGCTTGCAGTGACTATATGAATTCGCACTTTAAGCATATAGGCAGAGGTTCAGTATGCGGTATATGTATGAAAATTTGCCCGTGGCATATATCACAAAAATAAGATATAATATAATTAATATTTATGGTTTAAAAATTGCTTCAGAAAATTGACAGTTTGGAAAGGTGAGCTGTGGATATTAAAAAATAAAATCATTTGAATATTGAATAATGAACTTTTTGTTCTCTGTTGATAGTATCTTAGGATAATGATATTTTTTAATGTAATAATTTAAATATTACGATATACAGGAGATATTACCATATGAAAAAAGTTCTTTTAGTAAATGATAGTAAACTGGAAAATGCAATTATGAAAGATATGCTAAGTTCTATCAATTATGAGGTTAGTGCAACGGATGAATATAATGCAATAGCAGCAGTACATAATTTTGGTCCCGATTATGTAATTACCAATTATATTATGAAGGAGATTAATGGGGATCAGCTAGCGGCAGCCATAAAAATACATTATCCCAACATAAAATGTATAATATCTTCAAACAATCCGATTGATATTAATTGGTTTGACCGAAAGAAAATAAATGCAGTAATTAAGACTCCGATAGACAGGAACGAATTGAAAAAAATTTTGGAGAGTGTTTCTTCGGAAAATATAAAAAAAATTGATGATTGTGATAGTAATGCATCAAATAAATATTGCAAGCAATGTGGTAAGTTTTTGGATTTTAGTTTTGGTACATACTATTTCTGTCCGTTTTGCGGTGAAAGGATATAAAATTTACCGTTCTATTCTATGAGAATACATTTCTAATTAAATCTGTTGGTAAGTGGGATTTTATTACAAAGAAAATAACCTTCTGAAAATTTTTCACTATGCATGATAAAAAATCATATATTTAATTGTATGTTATATTTACATTATTTTTGTGTTATACTGAACACAATGGAACTTTTATATTGCTTAAATCGCCTTGGTTTATTGACATAAAAATTAAAATATATCTTTAGAATGTCATTTTAATGGTTTATCTTAAATATAATTAAGATAAAACTTTATAGGTGTTGTATGTTATACAATATAACTATATAGCCATAAAACCTAACTTGATTTTTTTTTGCAATTGATTTAGGCTTATATTTGTTCGTGTTCAAAATAAAATTTATAGTATGAGGGGTCGTAGTATGAATATTAAGGTTGAAAGGCTGAAAGTGAAACCATTAGCTGATATAATCAAACAGTTTAATTGGTATGATATTATCTATATTGTTTTTTTTGCAGCTGCTATATTTTGCAAAGCTGTATTTATGCAGTTTCAAATGCATATTAGCTTTAGGCCGCTTTTTTCTAAAATCAATATATTTATGATGCTTTCCAGTTTGGCTTTTGTGTTAATACTGTTTGCGTTTTTATTTATTTTTTATTCAAGGAATAAAGTGGCATTCCTTATAACTAATATTGTTCTATCGTTGCTTTTTTTCGCCGATGCAATGTATTTTAGATATTACAGTACAATTATATCGGTTCCTGTAATATCCAATGCAAGGTATTTAGGTTCTGTAGGAGACAGTATTACAAGTTTACTCCGAAGAAGTGATATTTTATATTTCTTTGATATTCCGCTGTTTTTATTGTATTCTATTGTTTTTAGGAAGAAAGCTGTTAAAAGTTCAATATTCAGTCGTTTAATAATTTCTGCAGTTGCCTTTGTGTTAGGCGTAGGTAGTTTTGCAATTGCCAAAAGCCAGAACGACTTTTCAATCTATGATAATAATTATATTGTAAAGAATTTTGGCATAGGTTACTTTCATTACTATGATACGAAGAAATATATCTCTGAGAATTTCTTAAGAGACAAGAGACTAACCAGTGAAGAAGAGCAGGATATTAGAAATTATTTAGACAAAAAAAGTGCTAATTCCTTGGGTAAATATAACGGTATAGCAAAAGGAAAGAATTTAATAGTTATACAGGTCGAAGCACTGCAGGAGTTTGTTATAGGTCTTAAGGTAAATGGAAAGGAAGTTACACCTAATTTAAACAAGCTGATAAATGAAAGTGTATATTTTGAAAATATTTATGTGCAGGTGGCAGGAGGCAATACTTCCGATGCAGAATTCATGACCAATAATTCTTTGTATCCTGCAAAAGAAGGAACAGCCTATTTTAGATTCGCTACAAATACATTCAACTCTCTGCCGATACTGCTGAAAAATGCCGGCTATAATACTTATGCTGCCCATGCTTATAGTCCTAGCTTCTGGAATAGGACTGAAATGTATAAAGCCGTTGGCTTTGATAAATTTATCAGTCAAAGTGACCTGGTTATGGACGAATTCATTGGCTGGGGAGGATGGGCTTTAAGTGATGACTCCTTTTATAGGCAGACTTTAGAGGCTATTGATAAATCTAATCCCTTTTATGCCTTTTTAGTAAGTCTGTCAAGCCATCATCCCTATTCATACTTTGATGATAAGCAGAATTTTGATGTTGGCCAATATGACAAGACTTATTTGGGTAACTATTTAAAAGCTGAAAATTATGCCGATGCTGCCATAGGCCGATTTATAGAGAGACTGAAGGAAGAAGGGCTTTATGAAAATAGTCTTATAGTGATTTATGGAGACCATCATGGACTTCCTAAAGATCAGGCAGGAGATTTGCTTAATCTGCTTAATATTGATAATAATAATTTGGAATGGGCAAAGCTTCAGAAAGTGCCCGTTATAATACATTGTCCGGGATTGGAAAGTCAAGTTGTTGAAACAATCGGCGGACAGATGGATATAGGTCCTACAATTATTAATTTAATGGGATTGGATGATTACTTTGTATTGGGAAAGGATTTGCTGAATTGTGAAAAAGGTTATGCTATTTTAAGAAACAGTTCTATTGTAACCGATGAGTTTTATTATTTCAGCAATGAAAACAAAGTTTATGATTACAAGAGTGGGAAGGAACTTGACAGGACTTTATATGATGAAGAAATAAAACAGTATCTTGAAGACTTGAGAATATCCGATTTGATTTTGGAAAAGAATGCTTTTGCAAAAATGAAATTCGATAGATAGTAGCATACTGAAATTAATCAAAAGGAATAGGCTACAAAAAATCTGAAATTTTTTCAATTTCCAGATTTTTTGTAGTTTTTTCATTTGAAATTTCTACATAAAATAATATAATTATAATAGGTGAATAATAAAATTTAGTATTAAATAAATATATGAGCAATTTTACATAGGACATTGTGCGTTTAGTGGATTAACATACATGATATGGTAAAGATTTGAGTTTATAAAGTGATTTTTTCACGAGAAAATTCAGCAAGTTCTAAATTTAGCCGATAATTTTTTGAAGTATAGGAATTTATAAAAGATTTATTTATGCAAGCTTTTACCCTAGGGCTTATGTATTTTTTTTGATGACTTATGACATGCTAAACACTTATGATTATTTACAAGAATGGAGCGATTATTGATGAATTTGAAATTAAAACTAAACATTGCAAGAAACACGGCATTAGTTATGCTAATGTTATCACTAATATTAACCGGTTGTTCAAAAAGTCCAAAATTTGAAGAAGGAAAAAATTCTGCTGCCACTATGCAGCCTTCTGTTATAACAACAGACAATGCTTCACCCACACCGACACCGGAGGAAGTTGTAGCTACACCTGTACCTACAATTGACCTTGAAACGGTTAAGCCGGACGAGTCAGGCAAGATAATGGTTGTTATGTTTCATAATTTTGTAGAATCTTTTCAGCCTACAAAATATGATGATGGAGCATATACAACTACTTTTGACGAATTCAGAAAACTATTGGTTACTCTATATGATAAAGGCTACAGGCTCATAAGCATGGCTGACTATTTAAATAATAACATTTCAGTACCGGCAGGCTGCATACCGATGATATTTACTTTTGATGACGGTACATCGGGACAGTTTAACCTCGTGAACGAAGGTGGGAAACTGGTAGCTAACAAAAACTCGGCAGTAGGGATTCTTGAAGAATTTAACGAAACTCACCCTGATTTTGGACTTAAGGGAACATTCTATGTTAATCTTGGAAACAGCACTTTTGAAGGAGAGGGAACTTTAAAAGAGAGACTAGAGTATCTTGTGAATAAAGGATTTGAAATAGGAAACCATACTTATACCCATATAAATCTTCTAAATGCCAAGAGTGCCGATGAGATTCAAAAGGAAATAGGCCTTAATCAAAAGACTATGTATGAACTTATACCGGGTTATAAAATGAATACTTTCTCTCTACCCTACGGAGCACCTTCAAAGAATTTACAGGAATATGTTGTAAAAGGTGAATATGAAGGGGTAAAATACGAAAACCTTGCAATTATGGAAGTTGGCTGGGATCCTGCCTATTCACCTGTAAGTAAATCTTTTAATCCTCTGTCGGTTCACAGGGTACGTGCATCAGGAATTAATCCTGTTGACGCCGATTTAGCATGGTGGCTTAAGAACCTTACAAGGGAAGGGCAGTATATCAGTGACGGTGACCCGGATACTATAACAGTACCAAAGTCAAAAGAAGAGAATATAGATCATGACAAGCTTCAAGGGAAAAGGTTGGTGACATATTAGCCGAAGGAATGCTTTTTTGGAAGTAGCTTGAAATAAAAGTTTTAGCACCAGCTCCTTATGAAGCTGGTGCTTTTTATATATATTCTTCTAAGTAAATTTAAGAACATAGCGAGAGGGGAGAAACTAAGTGGGATATATGTTGTATAAAATCTGCAATAATTGAGACATAATGTTTGCTTTAATTTGCATAAACTATTATACTATATTATAATAATTAATAACTATGTCTTTATGTTTGTACATTACTTCTATTGCATCATATTTCTGTTTCTGTGAAATATATTTAGTTTCTTTGATAATATATTTATAGGGAGTGTTTAAAATGAATAAAACTAATTCCAATTCAAGTAAAACCAATAAAAATAAAAAAGTAATGACCGATGCAGAAGTAAAAAGAAAAGCAGTTAAGTTGGTTATTTCTCATATGAAAAAGAAAATATCTCAAGATTTTGTTGGTGTAGAACTTGTAAAAGAGTGGATTGAAGAAATGGACAAACTATTGGCAAAACCTGAATTTGAAATTGCAGAGTATATTCATATGAGAAGAAACTTGAATGATGTAATAGAAAGAATCCTAGATGAAACTATGAGATTTAAGCTTAGAGATTCTTGGTATAGTTTTGGAAAAGCTTTAGATAAAAAAGTAAAATTGTAAAATATATATTTTATACTACTTAATTTGAAAATAGAATTTGGAATTTAATAAAAAAATTTATGAGTTTGTATGGCCTCCGGTAAGGGGGCTTTTCTTATGCTTGTCCTAAATTTTGGAGGAAATATTATACAGAAAAAGGGAAATGGTATATTATATCTATAGGTCCACTAAATACTTTAATAAGGGTAAGTGAGGTAATGAGCTATGATATTCAAAAGAAGAGAGAAAGAAGTGAACTATGATCCGACATATAATGATGTAATTGCAAAAATAAGACGAGAAATAATTCAAAGTCTCAGGAAAAAGGGAGTTAGCTTTTCAGACATTGATGTGGATTTAAGGCAGGAAAATGTGAGTTTTACGCTGTCAATGAATGAAAAGTAGTCAGGGGATGTATAAAAATAGCTATGGCCAATGCCACAGCTATTTTTATACATTTATTTATTTGATTGAGATTTTATAAAATCCTTTCCTTTTTGTATAGCTTCTAAAACTCTTTCTTTTGCAGGGCCTCCCGGAAGGTTTCTTCCCGAAACGCAAGTTTCAAGGCTTATTTCTTTATAGACATCTTCCGTTATCAAGGGGGAGAAACTTTTAAATTCTTCCATTGTGAGTTCATCGATAGCTTTGTTATTTCCTATGCAATACAGAACCATTTTGCCTATTATTTCATGGGCATCCCTAAAAGGAATTCCTTTCTTTACAAGATAATCGGCAATATCGGTAGCATTGGTAAAGCCACCTTGTGCTGCTTTATACATATTTTCTTTATTGATTTTCATTGTTGCTATCATTTTGGTGAATACAGGCAAGCAGAGCTTGACGGTGTCAACGGCGTCAAATATGGACTCCTTATCTTCCTGCATATCTTTGTTGTAAGCCAACGGAAGTGCTTTCATAACAGTGAGAAGACTCATAAGGCTTCCATATACTCTACCGGTTTTGCCCCTAACAAGTTCGGCTACATCGGGATTCTTCTTTTGAGGCATTATGCTGCTGCCTGTGCTATAGGCATCATCCATTTCAACAAAACCGAATTCATGGGAAGACCATAGAATAAGTTCTTCACTAAATCTGCTTAGGTGCATCATAATAATTGAGAGACATGATGCCAATTCTATGGCAAAATCCCTGTCACTAACTCCGTCAAGGCTGTTTTCAGTTATTTCGTCAAAGCCAAGCTCTTCAGCAACCATATATCTGTCTAAAGGATAGGTAGTGGAAGCAAGGGCGCCAGAACCTAAAGGCATTACATTCATTCTTTTGTAGCAGTCGTTGAGGCGTTCTATATCCCTTTTAAACATCTGGAAATAAGCCATCATATGATGTGCGAAGGTTATGGGTTGTGCCCTTTGCAAATGGGTGTATCCGGGTAGAATTACATCCAAATTTTTTTCTGAGATATCAATTAATGTATTTTCTAGAGAAATAAGCATTTTTTTAATTTCACATATTTCGTCTTTAAGATACATTCTGATATCAAGGGCAACCTGGTCATTACGGCTTCTTCCGGTATGAAGTCTTTTTCCGACATCACCTATCCTTGAGATAAGGATTTTTTCTATATTCATGTGAATGTCTTCTGCATCAATTTCGAATTCAATCTGACCATTTTCAATATCCTTTAAAATTTCTTTTAAAGTAGTCTGAATCAGATCCGAATCTTCCTGCGGAATTATTTTGCATTTTCCAAGCATTTTGGCATGAGCAATGCTGCCAAGTATATCTTGTTTATACATGCGGCTGTCAAATCTTATGGAGGAGTTAAAATCATCCACAGATTTATCGGTACTTTTTTCAAATCTACCGCCCCAGAGTTTCATTTTCATCACCTTATTTGTTCTTATTCTTTTCTTTCATAAGTGCACTAACTTTCATAGGCAAGCCAAACAAGTTAATAAATCCTTCAGCGTCCTTTTGGTTGTATACTTCATCTCTGCCAAAGGTTGAAAGCTCTTCACTGTAAAGGGAATAGTCGGATTTTGCTCCTGCCGGCATAACGTTACCTTTGTAAAGCTTCAGTCTAACCGTTCCGGTTACATTCTCCTGTGTGACATCAACAAAAGCAGATATTGCTTCACGAAGAGGCGTATACCATTGTCCGAAGTATACCAACTCAGCGAATCTTTGTGAAACAAGGTCTTTATAGTGAAGTGTGTCTCTGTCAAGGCATAATAATTCAAGTTCTCTGTGGGCAGCATAAAGAATAGTTCCACCTGGAGTTTCATATACTCCTCTTGATTTCATTCCAACAAGTCTGTTTTCCACCATATCTACAATGCCTATACCATTTTCGCCGCCGATTTTATTTAGTACCTCGATCAATTCAACGGGGCCGTATTCAACGCCGTTCACCTTTTTAGGAATACCTTTTTCAAAGTATATTTCTACATATGTAGGTTTGTCCGGTGCTTTTTCAGGGGGAACCATAAGTTTTAGAAGGTTGTCATATTGAGGTTCGTTCCAAGGATCTTCAAGGTCTGATCCCTCATGGCTTAAGTGCCACAGATTTCTGTCCATGCTGTAGTTGTCTTTCTTTGTAACGGGAATTGGAATATTTCTTGCTTGAGCGTATTCTATTGCATCTTCTCTTGACTTAATATCCCATATTCTCCAAGGTGCGATTATCTTTAAGTGTGGTGCTAGAGCTTTTACTGTAAGTTCAAATCTAACCTGGTCATTACCTTTACCGGTTGCGCCGTGGGCTATGGCAACAGCGCCTTCTTTTTCAGCAATTTCAACCATTCTTTTTGCAATTAACGGTCTTGCAAAGGAAGTTCCTAAAAGATATTTACCTTCGTAAACAGCACCTGCTTTTAATGTTGGGAAAATAAAATCTGTAACGAATTCTTTTTTTAAATCCTCGATATAAATTTTGCTTGCTCCGGTTTTGATTGCTTTCTCATTTAATGGAGCAAGCTCTTCGCCTTGACCTACATCGGCTGCCATTGCAATAACTTCATAGTCATAGTTTTCCTTAAGCCAAGGTATGATTATTGATGTATCCAATCCTCCTGAATATGCCAGGATTACTTTTTCCTTTTGACTCATGTCAATACCTCCTCAAATATGTTAAAATATTAATTACATGATTATTATCTTTTCAAACAATACAATGGTATATATTATACAATAAGATGTATAAATATGCAACAAATTATATAATTATTCATAAATCAATATTTTAAAATAGGACGTGAATAAATGATAATATTAGGTATTGACCCTGGATTTGCAATAACGGGTTACGGTATAGTAAAATATGAAGGAAACAAATTTAGCGCCATTGATTATGGAGCAATTACCACAGCTAGCACAATGGAACTTCCAAAAAGACTTTTGCATTTGCACGATTCGCTGGAAAAATTGATAGGTGAATATAAACCTGATGCAATAGCCATTGAGGAACTATTTTTTAACAAAAACATAAAAACTGCGCTAACTGTAGGACATGGTAGAGGAGTTGCAGTTTTAACCGCAGCCGAAAGCGGTATAGAGGTTTTTGAATATACACCCCTTCAGGTAAAACAGTCGGTGGTGGGTTACGGAAGAGCAGAAAAAGGACAGGTTCAGCAGATGGTAAAGGTTATTTTAAACCTTCCTAAAATACCTAAGCCCGATGATGTGGCAGATGCATTGGCTATTGCTATATGCCACGGCCACTCTTATAGGATGTCAGGATTGACTAAAACAACTAGATAAACTAAAGCTATATTTTTAATGAAAGATATTAGAGATTCTAAATTTTACTTTTACCATGAACATTAATTTATTGAAGGTATAAAGTCTAATTGAATTTTTGAACGTTCAATGGAGTAAATATAACAAATCGGAGGTAATTATTTTGTTTGCCTATATAAGAGGAAAACTTGCATACAAACACAACGATTATATTGTAGTTGAAGCTAATGGTGTTGGATATAAAATTTATACATCTTTATCAACAATTCAAAATGTAGAACCTGTAGGAAGTGAAGTGAAGATATATACCTATCTTTATGTACGGGAAGATATGATGAATCTATACGGTTTTTTAACACAGGAAGAATTGGGAATGTTTGAGCTGCTTCTAAGTGTTTCAGGAGTAGGTCCTAAAGCTGCTATATCGGTTATTTCATCAATGTCACCGTCAAAATTTGGACTTTCAGTAATCACCAATGATTATAAGGCTCTTACTAAAGCCCAAGGCGTCGGTAATAAAATGGCTCAGAGGATAATTCTTGAACTTAAGGACAAGATAAGTAAGATGGAACTGACCGATAATTGCAGTGACGAGGATGAAGTTAACAATGAAGTTAAAGATAATTCCAGGTTTTCTGAGGCAGTAAGTGCGCTTATGGTTTTAGGATATACTGCTTCTGAAGCAAACAAGGCTGTAGCATCTGTATATATGGATAATATGGATATAGAAACTGTTATAAAAAATGCTCTTAAAGCTCTTGTAAGAAATTAAAGGGATGAACAAGCTCATTTAAAAATATTACCTGTATAGTTTTTATAAGGCGAGAAAAGATGCTAATTCACTTTTTACATTTTTAATAATATTTTGGAGGGAACAATATGGAAGACAGAATTATTGGCTCTAAGGCTAAGGAAGAAGATATTGACGAAATAAGTCTCAGGCCAAGGAGACTAAGTGAATATATAGGTCAGAACAAAGTTAAGGAAAACCTTACTGTGTTTATAGAAGCAGCTAAGAAAAGAAAAGAAGCTCTTGACCATGTGCTGTTGTATGGCCCTCCAGGCCTTGGAAAAACTACCCTTGCCAACATAATAGCATCGGAGCTTGGAGTAAATATACGAATTACAACGGGACCGGCTATTGAAAAACCTGGAGATCTTGCAGCCATATTAACCAATCTTGGGGAATATGATGTACTGTTTATAGATGAGATTCATAGACTCAACCGAAGTGTTGAGGAGATATTGTATCCTGCTATGGAAGATTATGCTTTGGATATTATAATAGGAAAAGGTCCTAGTGCAAGATCTATTAGATTGGATTTGCCTAAATTTACTCTTATAGGAGCAACTACCAGGGCAGGACTTTTAACTTCGCCCTTAAGGGACAGATTTGGGGTTATAAACAAACTTGAAATGTATACTCCTCAAGAATTAAAGTTAATAGTAGAAAGGTCGGCGCAAATATTGGGCATTGAAATTGAGAGAGAAGCTGCCGAAGAAATAGCAAGACGTTCTAGAGGAACCCCTAGGATTGCAAACAGGATACTTAAGAGAGTCAGAGATTTTGCCGAGGTAAAAGGAGAGGGCTTGATAACAAAAGAAATTGCTGTTATGAGCCTTGAAGCTCTTGAAATTGATCCCATAGGCTTGGATGGGGTAGACAGAAACTTACTGTTTAGTATAATTGATAAATTTGCAGGAGGACCTGTTGGATTAGATACTTTAGCTGCTACCACAGGTGAAGAGGCAAATACCATTGAGGATGTGTATGAACCTTATTTACTCCAATTAGGGTTTATTAGCAAAACCCCAAGGGGAAGGATTGCGACAAAGCTTGCCTATGATCATTTCGGGTTAAGGTATGAATAGAAAATAGTGTATTCTTTTGAACTATCAAAAAAGTTGCATTTGCTAAAAAATTTAGTTTTATAGTTTTGAGGCATAAAAGTCTGAGTTATAAAAGTTGAAAGTTTTTTCTAAATAAACTTAATATATATTTTATGTCAATAAATTTTTTGGTAAAATAGATTATGGGGTGTATTTTTATTTTGAGAGAAATAGATTGAAAAACTTGTTAAACAAGCTATATTGCTTTGTTTTAAAAAATAGTAACTTCGTTTATAAACATATTTAAAGATAATGAAAATCATTGATTTTTTTCCAAATGTGTGATACTTTATATGTGGGAGATTATAGATATTTTGCTGTTTTGATTATGGGTAAGGGAGTTAAAATGTATGCTGTTTCCATTTATGAAGAACAATTTTCTAAGCATTGATGTTGGCTTTAGAAATATTAAGGTTGTTGAGGTTGCAGTTAATCGAAGTAATGAAGTCTTTATCAAGAACTTTGGTATTGCTTCAACTCCGTTAAACTGCATAAAAAATGGAGTCATAAAAAATGTTGATGCTGTTTCAAGTGAAATAAGCAGAATAATTAGAGAAAATAATATGAAGGTCAAAAAGTCTAAAATTGTCATGTCCGGAACCAGTATAATTTCTAGAGTTTTTCTGGTAGATAAGGTTAAAGACAAAGACCTTGATACAGTAGTCAAAGAAGCCATCGTAAAAAATATGCCTATAAACTTGGAAGAACACAAAATCGATTATAAAGTTTTACAGGAACTAAAAGAAAACGGTGAAGACAAGTTAAAAGTATTTGTGACAGCAGTTAGAAAAAACATAATCAACAGTTACATAGATGTGCTTTTTGAATTGGGGCTAAAGCCTATTTCCGTTGATATACCGGCCAATAGTACGGCAAAGTTTTTTAACAGAGATATTAAAGTCAATATAGATAATGTTAAATATGTAAATCCCAATAAAAATCTAAATAAAGATGCCTTTGCCGTTATAGATTTCGGTTCTGAAACTACCATAATAAATATATTGCGTAATAGAATTTTAGAGTTTAATAAAGTTATATTGACGGGGAGTTCCAATCTGGATGAAGCTATTGCAAAAGTTCTTAATAAATCCATTATAGATTCGGAAAGACTGAAAAAGTTGTACGGTATAACACCACCACCCACTTATGAATCTAATGAAGAGCATTTTAAAGTATATAAAACATTAAAGGAAATGGTTGATAAACTCATTAATCAGATATACATGTGTCTTACTTTTTATGAAGCGCGGTGCTATGGTGTTAAAGTGGGAAAAATATTTATTATTGGTGGAGGATCTCTGCTTAAGGGCTTGAGTGATTATATGGAGCAGACACTTCAGATTCCTGTATATCCTGTAGGTCTACTTGATATTGATGGAATTGACATAAACAAAAACCTTAACGGTGAAAAGCTGAACTTTTTAGTTAATGCTGTTGGAATTACATTGTAGTTTGCTGTATCTTTACAAAACTGAATTTAGCATATTTTTGTTATTTGTTGTTTAATCTCGGTAATTAATTCTTTACCGAGATTTTTTAGTATTTAAACGTTTTTGATAAAATTTTTAAAAAACATTACAAAAATATTACATTTTACTATTTAGAAAGGAAAATCAAAGGTTTTGTCGAACGTTATTATATAATGGGAGTAGTATGCGTTTTTTGGGGGACTTTTGTCTTGAACTTCGGCGAAAGCTTAATTTTACTGAGATTGACCGGTGTACCGGCTGGACTGTTTCTTAATAGCTAAGTCGAAAAATGTTTTTATAAACAGAAATAATTTTACTAAAGAAAAATTTGCAAGAGGTGAAGTTTAATGAAAAAATTGCTGAGTGTCTACTTAATGATTATTGTATTTACTATATCCTGTATTACTACATATGCCCAAGGAATAATGCTTACATATGATGGTACCACTAAAGAGTATAAAGGAAATATATACAGGCTATATGTAAATGATGAGCTTGTGACTTCGGATATTCCACCTATTATTATCGATGGACGTTCACTGGTTCCCGTTAGAGCCATTTTTGAGCAATTAGGTGCTAAGGTGGAGTGGGATGCAAAAAGCAAAAAGGCTTCAGTTTCCTATGAAGGTAATGAAGTTTTGCTGACAATAAATGACAAAAATGCTTTGGTGAACGGTAGGAAGGTTGAAATGGAAGTGCCTGCAAAGATAATTAATGACCGTACAATGGTACCTTTGCGTTTTGTGGGCGAACAGCTGAATATGGAAGTAGGGTGGAATGCAGATAAGGGCGAGATTACTATTAACAGCAAAAAGACTTCACAATTTGCAAGCCTTAAAGATGTAGAATACATAAAAGGAAAAGATGGTCAGAGTATTGCAATAAATGTGGATAAAGTTCAAGATTATAAAATTGTAAGGCTGGCTTCACCCGATAGAATAGTAGTGGATTTTACAAATACTAGGCTGCAGGTACGTAAAGAAAATATTGATATAAATGAGGAATTTTTAAAGTCTGTAAGATGCAGCCAATTTGGAGCCGATACTGTCAGGGTGGTTTTAGACTTGGCAGGGCAGCCCCAATATCAAGTAACTGAAACTAAAAATCAATTATTAGTAAATTTGAAAAAGAAAGGATCTTTTTCGAGTTCCGATATGCTTGGAACAGATAATCTTTTGGATGGATTTACCAAGCCGGTTGACAATCAGTTGGATTTTAAACATATTGCTCAATCAACTTATGAGGCCATAGTGATTGATGTAAAGGATTATGAAGGCTATGAAGCTTTTAAGCTGTCAGATCCTAATAGGATAGTAATTGATATTCCGGAGGCTATTGCTTCAAATGAGATGAAGACAGTCAATATTGACAGTAAACTTATTAAATCGGTAAGGTATGCGGCAAAAGCTGCCAATGGTGCCAGATTAGTTATAGACACAAAGGGAGACCTTGATTTCAAGTTGGTTGAAAGTGGCGGCATACTTGTGGCTTATGTGGCAAGGAGTATCGATTTGATTTCTTTTAATACGTCAAGAGGTGATTCGGATAACACTTTGGAAAGAGGCAGTTTGAGTGTTAGTTATAAGGCTCAGGAAGATCATGAGACAGTAGCGTTGTTTGCAATGGATTACTCTGATTATAGCATTGAAAAACAGCTGGATAAAAACAGAATTGTTGTTGACTTGCCTAATACCGCTGGACCTACAAAAGAACAGAGTATTGATGCTAAAAGCAGTCATATTGAAAGTATAAAGTATTATGGTGTAAACAGGTCATCATCTAAAGTTGTTATTCAATTAAAGGCTCAATGCCAATATGTTGTGGTGGAAGAAGAAAAGGCGCTTGTAATAAATGTAATTCAGAGTGTTGCTGAAGATGTCAGCCAAACTGATGAAGGCGAAAAAACAACAGAAAAAGCAACACCTACAATAGCACCTACAGCTATACCTACTGCGACACCTACAGCAACTCCTACAGCTACACCTAAGCCTTCTGAAACTGTAATACCGACAGTTGCTGTAACGCCAACTCCGACAGCTGTACCAACAAGTACTGTAATCAATGAGGGAAAAGAATCAATAAAAATAACTCATAATTTCATTGATGGCGTTGACAGTATAAAAATTGGAGCAAAAAATGTTAAGGATTATAACGTGTGGAGACTTACCGGATCCGATAGAATTGTTATTGACATACCCAACTATGAGGCAGGTAGAGAGCAAAAAATAAGTGTAAACAGCAGTAATATCAGTTCTATTAGGTCTGCACAATTTGAAGACACTACTGCAAGAATAGTTGTTGACACAATCGGACAACCTCAATTTGAAGCTAAAAAGTACGATGATAATATAACACTTATTATAAGACAGCCTACTTATAAAAATATTGAATACAGTAACAGTGGAAGCAGAGTATATTTTACCTTAAAAGGAGCTAAACTCACTGAAGGCGGACAAAGTATAACAAGGTTTTATACCGATGAATATGAGCTGGAGGGGCGGAAATATTCAATAACATTTTCCAGTGACCTTGCCGATTTGGGATTCGGTACAATAAAAATAAACGACAGCAAAGTCAATGATGTGGAAATAACGAAGGATGATAAAAACAATCAGACAACTATTACCTTTACCACAAAGGAACCGTTTAATTATGAGATTTTTACACGGTCATCGGAGAATGATACAACAATAACCCTTTATAAAGAAGCCTCAAGAAAAGATCGTCTTGTAGTTATTGATCCCGGACATGGAGGCAGTGAGCCTGGGGCAACCTATGGTGGAGTTTATGAGAAGGATTTGAACCTTGATATTGCCAAAAGATTAAATGCCTTGCTGAAAAGTAAGAATATAAAAACATATATGACCAGAGAAGATGATGTTTATGTAGGGCTTTACGAAAGAGCTAATATTGCAAACAGTATGAATGCAACTTTGTTTGTAAGTATCCATAACAATGCCTATTACTCGCAATACAGTGGTACTGAGACATTGTATTATCCTACAAACGGTTCGGGATTCACTAGCAAAAGATTTGCTCAGATTGCGCAAGAAGAGCTGGTTAAGGCACTTGGAACTAAAAACAGAGGAATTGTTGAAAGACCTAATCTGGTTGTGTTAAAAGCTACAAAAATGCCGGCGATTCTGGCTGAAGTCGGTTTTATGACCAATGAGGCGGAACTGGCAAAACTGAAAACTGAAGAATTTCGTCAAAAAGCAGCACAGGCTCTATGCGATGCCGTACTAAGAGCGTTAGATGAAATAGAATAAGAGTAATTGCTGTTTAAAAGAGTGGTTCTATTGATGTACCACTCTTTTTTGTGCCTAAAAACTACATTGATTCCTTATGAATTTAAATTGCTTGAACTAAATGAAAAGGGGGAAAACGGAAATAAGATATAAATGTCGTTTCTTTCTCTTTATAAAAAGTATGATATAAAAAGGAAAAAAGCAAATGCTGGTATTAGTAAATCAGTTGTGTTATTATATTATTGTTTGATTTATGAGAAAATTAGCATAATGAAGTACTCAAAATACAATGAAAGGTTGTGTTAAAATGGCTGTACTTGTAACCGGTGGAGCAGGTTATATTGGAAGTCATACCGTGGCAGAACTCCTTGAAAAAAATGAAGAAGTTATTGTTGTTGATAATCTTGAAAAGGGCCACAAAGATGCTGTTCTCGGTGGCAAACTCATAGTTGGGGATTTAAGGGATAAGGAATTTATAAAGAATGTGTTTTACCAAAATGATATAGAAGCTGTTATACACTTTGCTGCTTATATAGAAGTGGGCGAAAGTGTTTCAAATCCATTGAAATATTACAATAACAATGTTGCAGTTACTTTGAACCTGCTTGAGGCAATGAGGGAAGCTAAAGTCGATAAAGTTGTGTTTTCTTCCACTGCTGCTACATATGGTGAACCTGAAAACATACCTATACTTGAAACCGATAGAACTGTGCCGACAAATCCCTATGGCGAAACAAAACTTGCGGTTGAAAAGGCACTAAAATGGTCTGATGTAGCCTATGGTATAAAACATGTTATACTCCGTTATTTTAATGCTAGCGGAGCTCACATAAGCGGAAAAATAGGAGAAGATCACAGTCCTGAATCCCACCTTATTCCATTAATCATACAAGCAGCCATGGGAAAAAGGGATTCAATCAAGATATTTGGAAATGATTACAATACACCCGACGGTACATGTGTAAGGGATTATATACATGTATCCGATTTGGCACAAGCCCATTATCTTGCCCTTCAGAAGTTAAGACGCGGAGAAGATAGTGAGATATATAATTTAGGTAACGGGAAAGGTTTTTCAGTTAGAGAAGTGGTTGATGTGGTACGAAAGGTTACCGGAAAGGATATAACTGCTGTAGATGCTCCAAGACGTCCCGGTGACCCTGCAATTTTGGTTGCTTCTTCTGAAAAAATAAAGAAAGAGCTCAACTGGCAGCCTAAAATGAATGATTTGGAAACTATTGTAGCTACAGCATGGGAGTGGCACAGCAAACATCCTAACGGTTATGACAAATAAAGATAAATTTAGGTTTAGACTTTTATATAGTTTTAATTTGTTAACTTCCTATACTTAATGATAATTATTGCGGCTTTTATATAAGAAGTCTTATGTTAGAAAATTTTAACTATAAAATTATAAAATTCTTCATATATGTCTATACTTACAGTAAGAACAAATTTTTACAGTAAGGAGAAATATATATGAAGAATTTTTTTTGTTTTTTGTTAATAGCAGGGATGATACTAGTTACAGGGTGTCAGAATCCATTGAGCGGAATTGATAGAGTACAAACCCATATTGAAAATGTTGAATCACTTAAGAATAAAGAGCTTTTAGAGGTAGATAAAACTAAAGAGACTACAGAAAAGAATACTTTTTCTATAGAAAGCGGCAATACAGAAAATACTGATAACATAAAAACTGATGAAGAGGAAAAACCAAAGCAAAATCCAATTGAAAATAGCAGTAATAATAGCAATACTGAGAAAAAAATAAATGAGTTTATAACTGTAACAGCTTACTACAAAGATTCCGACGGTACTTTAATACCGGTTACACGGAACATCAAAAAAGAAGAGGGTGTGGCAAAAGCTGCGATAAGATCGATGATAGACAATAATGTTAACAGAGAAGCACTCAAATCATTGGGATTAGCTCCTGTACTTCCTGAAGGTACAGAAGTATTAGGTATAAATATAGTAGATGGTATAGCTATAATAGATTTTAACAATAGGCTCTTAGATTATAAAGGCGAGCAGGATGAACGCAATATATTTTCCGGTATTGTATATACGTTAACGGAATTTAAAACGATAAACGGCGTTCAATTCTTGATAAACGGATACATAAAAGAGGAACTGAAATATTCCGGCAATATTTCAAATATCATGACAAGGGACAATACACTTATAAATTCGGATAAGCTAAATGCCGATAACAGGACAATGAAACTGGATGTATATTTGTATAAGTATTTAGAAGATAAACATGAATATCTTCTGCCTATTTCAATGGAATATATAGGTGTAAATAAGGATATGCTACCGGAGCAGATTGTGAGAACCCTGGCAAAAGAGCCTAAAGATCCAAAGCTATATACTCAAATGCCTGAAAATGTTGAATTGGTGGCTTCGAAAATTGATGATAAAGTATTGACTTTGGACTTTAGCAGGGAAATTAAAAATTATGGCGGAAATTCAAGGGAAGAAGGGCTGCTAAAGCAAATTCTCCATACAATGAAGCAAATAAAGGGAGTGGAAAAAGTTGAAATCCTTATAGAAGGAAAAAAAGATAACCTCCCTGAAGGAACGGATATTTCAATGGCTTTAAAGCTGCCTGACGGGATAAATAAAGTAAGTGAATAAAATATAATATTTACTTGGATTAGACCTCTCCCTTAAAGACAATATATTCTGCCTGGCTTATAAAGTGATTTTATAATAAAGCTGCGATACAAAATTTTTTGAGAATAATAATATAAATAGGTTGAAATTGTCAAGGGTTTTAGGTAGTATATTTACGTAAGAGGTCCCTTATAATATATATACATTTGAAATAGTGGTAAATTTACTTACAGAAAGGTTGAGAATATATTGAGAATTGACGGGAGAGAAAATTCAAGTCTTAGGAAGGTTAAAATTACAAGGAACTATATTAAACATGCAGAAGGTTCCGTATTAATTGAAATGGGCGATACAAAGGTAATTTGTACTGCAACGGTAGATGATAAAGTTCCAAGTTTTAAGAAGAATACAGGAGAGGGTTGGGTTACTGCAGAATACTCAATGCTGCCAAGGTCTACAGGAGTTAGAAATCCAAGGGACATAAGTAAGCTAAAACTCAATGGAAGAAGCCAGGAAATACAAAGACTTATTGGAAGAGCATTAAGGTCTGTTGTAAATTTCAATATTTTAGGTGAAAGGGTTATAATAATTGATTGCGATGTTATACAAGCAGATGGAGGCACAAGAACAGCTTCAATAACCGGAGGATTTGTTGCTTTGGTGGATGCTTGCAAGAAGCTTGTTGATAATGGAGTTATTGAAAAAATACCTATAACCGATATGGTTGCAGCAGTAAGCGTTGGATTAATAGGCAGTGAAGAAATGCTGGATTTGTGTTATGAAGAGGATTCGAATGCAGTTGTAGATATGAATGTTGTTATGACTTCCTCCGGCGAGTTTATCGAACTTCAAGCCACCGGAGAACAAGCTCCTTTTCGCAGGGAACAGCTGAATAAATTACTGGAGTTGGCACAGAGTGGAATAAAAGAATTGATAGAAATCCAAAAAGAAGCTTTAGGACAGGTGGCGAACGAAATTGGGAGAGTTACAAAGGATGAAAAAGTTTGTAGTTGCAACGAAGAACAAGGGTAAATTAAAGGAAATACAAGAAATCCTAAAAGATATGGATTTTGAAGTTGTTTCAATGGAAGAAGCCGGAGTAAATGAGGACATTGAAGAGTATGGAAGTACTTTTGAGGAAAATGCCCTTATAAAAGCTAAGGAAGTCCACAAGCGTACGGGAGAACTGGTCATGGCAGATGATTCGGGCTTGGAAGTGGATTATTTGAACGGTGCTCCGGGAATATATTCTTCGAGGTTTGCCGGAGAAGATGCCAGTGATGAAGACAGAAATAATAAATTGTTGGAAATGCTGAAGGATGTTCCTTTTGAAAACAGAAAAGCCAGATTTGTATGTGCAATAGCGGTAGTTCTTCCTGATAGTACATACTTTACTGTAAGGGGGACTTTTGAAGGTTATATAGCCTTTGAGCCGGTAGGAACAAACGGCTTTGGCTATGATCCGCTTTTCTTTTTGCCGGAATACAATAAAACTGCTGCACAGTTGGAATCAGCCCAAAAGCATGAAATAAGTCATAGGGGCAAGGCACTTAAGTTAATGGTGGAGGAGCTTAAAAAGCGATTAGGTTTTGACAAAAATAAACAGACAACTTGAAAAAAATAACTTTAAAAAAGTTTAAAAAAAATTTTAAAATTGTGTTGACAAACTAAAAGGTTGTCTGTATAATATAAAAAGTCAGCGGTGCTCAAAACCACTAGACAAGCTTAACGCGGGTGTAGTTCAATGGTAGAACATCAGCCTTCCAAGCTGATTGCGTGGGTTCGATTCCCATCACCCGCTCCAACAAAATTAAATATCTGCCTGTAGCTCAGTTGGATAGAGCAACGGACTT
>Ga0134092_1000496_pt1 | contig 39509 bp, 29 predicted proteins | sample 3_6taG_FD_94454 | JGI IMG/M metagenome (GOLD analysis project Ga0134092, IMG submission 94454) | Switchgrass degrading microbial communities from high solid loading bioreactors in New Hampshire, USA - 3_6_20_6_A3 metaG | ecosystem: Engineered > Bioreactor > Semi-continuous > Anaerobic >... | reverse complement strand
TGTACGTAGCCCATCTTATGTTACCTCCGTTATGTTTTGTTCTGCTAATTCAATTGTAACGGATTTTTACATATGATGGGCCTCTTTTTTTATTATCTTGGGCAATTTATTTTACAACTTACCATATCAAGTATTAATTTGAAACAAATTAATGCAAAATGCCAAACAAAGAATAAAATAAAATAATAAATAAGTTAAATATAAAATGAATAATATAAGTAAATAAACAGATAAGTAAGTTAATAAATAAGTAAATTAATAAATAAAACAAGTTAATATAAATAAATCAACAAATAAAAATATTGATTATAATTTTGCGCCGCACTTTGAACAGTAAACAGCAGTTTTTTCAACATTTGCCCCGCAATTCTCACATGCTTTCATATTCTTTAATTCCAACAACTTTTGCTTTAATTCTTTAATGGTTTCTTCGCTTGTCCGAATCTTGACACATATGTCCGCTATCTCCGAAGGTAAATCTTCACCGGATGTATACAGGTTATATACCAGTTTACCTATTTGTTCATAATATTTTCTTATTTTGTCTTCTTCAGAACTTATGTTTACATTAATCTTACCGACTTCTATAAGCTCGCCGGATTTTTTTGTAACCATTTGGGCAGCCTCAGCCACTTTTCTCCCGATGTTGTCCAGTATATCCATACTCAACCTCTCCTTTCATTACATAGCATTATATTATATTATAATACTATATTAATTTACACACTTATATTAATTTAAACACCATTATATTTGCCATTAGTAATATTTATTACCGGTATATATTTGCAAAACGCCAATACTTCTAATATTACAGCTCATAATAATATTATACACAAAAAATCCGCTTAAGATAAGCTCTCGGAAAATAAAATTACCATTGACATAATAAACGAAATTCTGTAATATATCATATGTGGTATCGCTATTATAATATAAAAATTAAATACCATTAAATCGTGGAGAGGTGTCCGAGCTGGTCGAAGGGGCGTGACTGGAAATCACGTGTACGGGAAACCGTACCGAGGGTTCGAATCCCTCCCTCTCCGCCAAAGAAAGGCGCTAATCTTTATAGAGGCAAAAATAAGATTAGCGCCCTTTATTTATGGTTAGAGTAGCAATGCAGCCTTTATCCAATTCTCTTCCAAGATACATCATTTTTTGGGCACGGAAAAAGAATAATACTTTATCTTTTAACATAATATAATAAGCAAAGTTATGCATCAGAAGAATAAAATCAGGGTGGGATAGGGCTTGAGATATAAATTTCTAAAATCAAAATTCTCCTCCGCCTGTGACAAGCACAACCACAACGTCAAGTCAGTTTCTTTTATATGCTTTTTCCGAATGCTTTACCGCAAATTCCGCGACGACGATGTACCGGCACTGGCTGCCCAGCTTACGTATTATATTGTGCTGGCCTTTTTTCCCTTCCTGATTTTTTTGATTGCCATTTTAAGTTATACTCCTTTCAATGGTGTGGATACCTTGAGACAACTTAATCGGTTACTGCCTCAAAGCACATATAATTTGCTGGAAGAAATCATCTTTAATAAAGCTGATGTGAAAAGTACTTCCGTTCTTTCCCTCAGTATGGTTGGAACAGTATGGTCAGCTTCCAGCGGTGTTTCTGCAATTATCAGAGGCATAAACAAAGCATACGGCCAAAAGGAGTACCGGTCATTCTGGCGGGTTAAATGGCTTTCGGTAATATTTACCATAGCCCTTGCGCTGGTTTTTATATTTTCCCTGTTTATGCTTGTACTGGGAGAGACTCTGTGGAAATACTTCTTTAACTTTCTCGGGTCAGCTGCAGTATATAAAAGCACATGGAATATTATAAGGCATTTCATTCCTCTTCTTACAATGTTCCTTGTCTTCAGCGCTGCTTATATTTATTTCCCGTGCCGGCGCATGAAATTTGGCGAAGTCATACCCGGGGCCATTTTCTCCACTATAAGCCTGATCATCATATCCCTGGCTTTTTCTTTTTACGTAAATAATTTCGGTGCATATTCAAACGTGTATGGCAGTATAGGAGGAATAATAGCGCTGCTTATCTGGCTCTACTGGAGCTGCATAATAATCCTGCTTGGCGGAGAAATAAATGCCCTTCTAACCATCTACTCACCATGATACCGCACAAAAGCTTTTTTCAGGCTTTCAATAGTTATCAGCCTATCCCTGCTATCTCCATCTCCGTCCCCGCTCTTTCCCTGACAAAGTTCTGCAATTTCAAAAGCAACAGCCTTTTTAAGTATATCTAAGATCATCCTGTCGCTAATCTCTCCGCATTTTTTAAGTTCATCATAAAACCATGCAATCATGTGCTTGCTGTATGTTTTGGTGCTTACCCTGATGCCCCAGAAGAGGTCCAGCACTCTCCTGTTGAAAAGAGGGCTGTCCGTAAAATTTTCGGTTTTACTTTCATTCTTGGAGGGCATATTCACATATTCATATTCCCTTTCATTATCCGCAAAATTTCCAAAAAGACTTGCATTTTTAATCATCAAGTCCGCGTATGGCCTGAACAAGTCCATGTCGATACAGCTAATAATCAGCTTTTCAACGTCATTTTCTTTCCAGTCAAGGTACAGACTGCTCCCCTTTAAATCAGCCAGCTCTTCCTGGTGCTCAATGATAAAATCATAGCTGTGGGCAAACAATATTCTGATAGCCGGTACATGTTTTTTGTAAAAGAGTATGCAGTCCGTCAAGCCCCTGACAAGTTCCCTTTCATAAAGGTTCCTGTATTCACACCTGTTGCTTGCGGAATTATTATCATATATGGAATTAATAACTTCGTGAATGTTAAACATGCACACTACAACATCATTATATCCCACATCATTTCTCATGTTATTTTTCAAAGGATCGAAAACTAATATATCCCCCTGTATAGCCTCTTTCAATACGGATGCCAGTTCGCTTTCACCGGAGTTTACGGCAAAATTGATGTATTCGGTCAATCCCTTTCCTTTAAGGGCAGCATAGCCTTTTAAATTCGGTTTTTTTTCAGTTTGCCGCTCACTGTTAATTTGCTCCGAATTTAATTGCTCAAACCGCTCCAGGTTCCTGTTTATCAGATACAGCAAATAGGCTGTCCACAATCGCATAGCTCTGCCCCGATCCATTAAGTCGCCATGATTCATTGTGTCACGGTCAACGGCTTTTTCGATGTAGCCGCTGAACTCGCTATAAAAATCATATTCAAAAACCGGTATAAGCTCCCTGTAAACAATCATGCCATTTCCAATTATGTCTTTTCCCCTTTCCCCGTAGGCCATATCTCTCCTTTTCATCCCGGCATATCTCTTAAACACGGCCGACAGCCTGTTTATGTTTTCTTTTCCTCCGGCCACGATGTTCACATTGCCGTCAGACAGAGCCTTTTTCTCCGCGCCGGTTATAATCCTGGGATCACAATCCATGTTATCTGCCGCGTCTTCAATTGCTTCCCGTATTCGTTCCAATATATCTTTAACCAACATACCATTATTCTTTATAATCCAGTTTGAAATGAATTTCTTGTTAAAATTTACTATCTGCTTTTCAATAATATAATCGCTCAATACTTTATATGGTTCCAGCAAGTCCATAAAGGGATATTTTTGCATAACAGCAAATGACGGATTATAGCTTATCCCTATGAACTCCTGTTCCTCATTTTCCAATCTGTCAAGATACCTGCGGGCAATATTGACACTTTTGCTGTCAGTCTCAAACTTCGACATTACCACAACATAGTTATTCAGGCCCGCCCTTTTCATAAGCTCTATTATGCTGGATAAGCCCTCAATATTTTCTTCATTGGGCGATGCAATAAACACTGTCTGGTCTGCCAGTCCCAGCAGGGAAAACGCTCCCCACTGGTTTATCCCTGTCCTTGAATCTATAAGCACCGTATCAAACTTCAGGGTCCTTTCCAGCTCCTCCATTATTTCTTCCATGTACCGGTTTTCAAATACCACATTAGCCTGCAACTGAGTAAGTTTAAAAATATATTCGTAGGAAAGTTTTTTGGCTGCGGGGAAAACATATATATTTCCCTTAACCTCTTCATCAAAATCAATTTGCACAAATATATCGGGTATTTGAATTTTAATGTTATCCTTATTTACATTAACCATTCTTTCGTAAAGATAGTCCACAAGACCATACTTCACGCCGTGTACAGGGTCGTCAACCCACTTCCTGAAAATCTGGTGGAAGCTTGGGGCTTCTATATCCAGGTCAATCAATACAACATTTCTCCCCTGCTTGGCCAGCAGATATGCAACCTGCACCAGGGCGGTTGTACGTCCCACACCGCCTTTATACGAATAAAAGCAAATCATCCTATAGGGCCTGTCAGGTTCATTATTCATAATTTCCTTATTCAGGCTCACCACGTCCGACCAGGTGACAGGCTTCTTTTTTATATCATCATTTTTATATAAGGCCAGGTCCTCTGCTTCTTCACTTGTATAAAACTCCAGGAACCCAACGTTGTACTTTCCGGCGTCATCACCCGCATACTCTTTTACAAGTTCAGTTACGCATTTCTCTACTTCCAAATTATCCAGCGACCCGGCTTCATCGCTAACTATGGTAACATCAATCCTGTTTAAGGGGGTAATATATACATCAACCCAGCCCTGTCTGTTTGCTATAAATTTAGATCCGAGTTTCTCCTCCAGGTATTCCTTTAAATAGATGTTCATGGCCCTACGCCTCCCAGTTCACATAATCGGCCCGATTCTAAAACAAATTTTTAAAAGGGGAAAGTTTTTTTCATCTTGTTAAAGAAGCTGATAAAATAGAGAAAATTGCTTTCCCATTCGTTATATAGTGTATCCGGAATTTCATCATCGTACATGTATCTCATGACAGTAAAGCTTCTGTTGTTGATCGGCCTGTTTAGCATCTCCAGCCTTTTCACACCGTCGGCAGGTAATGTCCTGTTCAGCTCATCTATTTGTTTTAAAGCCTGGACAAGATTGTGTTCAGGATTAAACCCGTCGTTTATTCTCCTTATATCATTCCACGTGGGATTGGGCATACTCCTGAGTTTAAGATAGTTATTGTGACTGAACCAGTATATTTTTCTCTTTCGGTTTTCTACAATGCTGACAGCCTTTTCTATCTTTTTCTTCCTGATAATTACGCTCTTAAGGAGACATTCAATGTAAATGCCCCCAAGGTACATGGTCATGCATTTTCTCTTGCTTCTTCTCATTACGGCAAAATCTTTTTTCCTGTCAATACAGGCCTTTTCATAATTCTCATCAATATCAACTATCTGCATTTTCAAAGCCCCCACTTTAAATGAATTATAGCATAAATTCTTCAAAAATCGAAGATAACTATAAAAGTATTTACAAAATCGCTACAAAATGTTATGCTATTGATTAGTTTAATAATTACTAAAATAATAAGGGGACAGTTATATGAAGCAAATACTGGATTTAAAGGAAGGCCTTGATGTATTTAGAGCACTTTCTTCGCCAATAAGGCTTGAAATAATACAGCTTCTCGCAAAGCATAAGTATCTAAATATGAATAAGATGGCAGAAATGCTGGGTATAACGAACGGAGCATTGACGGCCCACATTAAGATGCTCTCCGACTGTGATTTAATTGATATTCAGTTTATGCCCGGAAAAAGAGGTTCACAGAAAGTTTGCCATCTTAAGGAAAATAAGCTGCTGATTGAACTTGTGTCTGATACAAGGCTTGAGCAAATGTACGAAGTAGAAATAGACGTTGGACATTTCACCGCTTACCAGATATATCCTACCTGCGGAATTGCAACTAAGGATCATATTATTGGGGAGGTTGATGATCCAAGGTATTTTGATGACCCTGAACGAATTAATGCAGGTATACTTTGGTTCAGTAAGGGATACATAGAATACCGAATACCTAATTACCTCAAATCATGGCAAAAGCCGGTGGAATTGCAGTTTTCAATGGAATTGTCATCAGAGGCACCGGGAATCTGTGAAGAGTGGCCAAGCGACATATATTTTTCATTAAACGGTATCCCCCTGGGTTACTGGACCAGTCCCGGTGACTTTGGGGCAGTTCGCGGGCTTTATACTCCTTTGTGGTGGTTTCCAAACTGGAACCAGTATGGCCTTCTGAAACTCTTATCCATAAACTCTGAAGGTACCTTTATCGACGGTAAGTGGATTTCAGATACAACTATAGAAAAGTTAAACATTAATCATAAGAGCGATATAATTCTCCGCATATCCGTGCCTGAAACTGCCCAAAATGTAGGAGGCATTACCATTTTCGGGAAGGATTTCGGGAACTATAACCAGGGAATCAGGTTCAGGTTTATATATGAAAACACCGGTAATAATGTATGAGTAATTTTGAATAATAACGAAAAGCGGCCAAATTATATTAACCTTTTATATAGTGAGCCATATTGTATATATTGTAAGACATTCATAAAGCCATTAATGCAAATCATTAATGGTTTTTTAATTTGGCCGCTTCTCTGCAATGCTTATTATTTTCTACTTCTCATCATTTTCTTTTCTACTTCTCATCATTTTCTGCTTCACATTTTCTACTTCATTTTTCTACTTAAGCGCCTTCATCCTCAGCACATTCCATGACAGCGGAGGAATTACGATTTCAAACCTGTCGGATAATCCTTCAGGCGTCTTAACATTTCGAGGACATACTTTATATGGTTCCTCGAATGTATTTATTGCGTTAAGATCATCTCCGTCCATAACTATGTGCCCAAGTATTTCGACCTTGCCGAAAGAACGCAGGTCAAAGTCCACGTTAATGGCTTCCCCGTCTATATTAAGTGCAAATACAGTTATAGCACCGTTTTCTTCGTTATAAGTTACGGCTGAACAAATGGAAGGTACTTCGTCATATGCCTTTGTCTTCACCACAGGTGAATTAATTACAGGTTTCAATACTGTCCCGCATGCAAAATTTGAAACATGCTTGAAAGGATAGAAAGTAGTCTGCCTTATTACCTTTCCTCCCTTCTGGGTCAGTATAGGTGCAATAACATTCACAAGCTGCGCCAGGCATGCAATCTTTACCCTGTCAGCATTATTGAGAAGAGTGCATGCAAGCCCGCTAAAGGCAAGTGCATCAAGCAAGCTGTACCTGTCCTCGATTAGTTCAGGTGCGATTTCCCAGTCTTTCAGCACCAGATTCTTCTGGTACCATATATTCCACTCGTCGAAAGACAGCATCATTTTCTTTTTGCTCCGCTTCAATGCTTTAACATAATCAGCCGTAGCACATACCGATTTAATAAACATGTCCATATCCACGAAGGAAGCCAGAAAATCAAGGTCATTTCCATTATTTTCATAGTAGCGGTGCAGCGAAATATAATCTACATGGTTGTAGAGATGCTCAAGCACTATCCTGTCCCATTCAGGATAAGTGGGCATGGACGATGAGGAACTCCCACATGCCACAAGTTCAATTGACGGGTCAACCCATTTCATTATTTTGGCAGTTTCAAGTGCCTTTCGTCCGTATTCGTGGGCTTCCAGGTGGCATATCTGCCACGGTCCGTCCATTTCATTGCCAAGGCACCAAACCTTTATGTTATGCGGTTCCCTGTGGCCATTTTTAATTCTCAAATCACTCCAGTATGTTCCTGAAGGATGGTTGCAGTATTCTACAAGATATCCCGCTTCCTGGGGCGTTCCAGTACCGAGATTTACGGCGACCATAGCCTGGGTGCCGGTTTTTCTGGTCCAGTCTATAAACTCATCTATGCCAATTTCATTTGTTTCAATTGACCTCCAGGCAAGGTCAAGCCTGCGGGGCCGTTTTTCAACAGGACCTATGCCGTCAGTCCAGTTATACCCTGATACAAAATTTCCACCGGGATAACGGACAAGGGATACTTTTAGTTCCTTCACAAGCTCGATTACATCCTGACGGAAGCCCTGTTCATCCGCAGTCTCATGGTCTTTCTCATATATTCCCGTATAAACTGCCCTTCCAAGGTGTTCGATAAATGAACTAAATAACCTCTTATCAACTTCAGATATTTTGAAATCTTTTTCAATATGATATGTAGCTTTCTTCATAGTGACATCTTATCCTTTCTCTCAATATTTTTTATATCGTTTTGTTTTTGTTTTTATTTTTATTTTGTTTTATTTATTTCTTGCTTTATAATTGCTTAGTTTTATTTCAGTTGAACTATCAGATAATTATTATTCTTTTATTATTTTAATGCTTATTTAATATTCATTTTTAGATATTTGTTTTGTGCTTATTGCTATTTTTTAGCGCTTATTCTTAATATGGTGAAGGAGTTTTTGGCAAATTTAAAGTTAAAACTATCTTTAAATCCTTCTACTTTCTTCACGACAGGGTAAATCCTTTTAGGCTGTATGAAATTATTCTCATCTATTTTCCTGTCTGATGCCAAAATGATTGCCATTCCTTCCGGTGATATATCTTTCCCATTGTTAAGAACAATCCTTACATCCTTATCGGTGTCTGATGCATTTACCACTTTAATGATTATGTCCCCGTCTTCCTCTATGCTTGAGCATGCATACAGGTCGTCATAATCCAGCCTGTCTGTTACGTCATGAATCAGTACCCCGTCAAGGTAGCATCTGATTCTCTCCCCTGAAAGCTCTATTTTTATGTCATACCATTTCCCTAACTCTATAATGACATCGCTGTGGTCGGTTATTACCGTTTTGCCTCCGTTAACACATTTCTCGATTGCCGTACTGGTGTTTCCCCATCCCCCAAGGTTCCACCAATAATAGTTGTTCTTGTCCTTTGCGGCAAATACAATCAGGAACCCTTCACTTCCTCCTATTTTGCGGGCTTTCACGGAGATGGTATAATCCGACCATCCTTTATCACCGGTCAGGGCATAGCAGTTGGTATCAGTGCTGTTCTGCCTTAACTCGCCGTTTGTTTCAGTCCAATTTCCTCCGATGATTTCCCAGTCAAATTCTCCGTCCGAAAAATCATCGGCATAAAGTATTTGACCGTCTTTTCCCGTGACTACGAGATCCTTGTACTGTACACGGGTAGACCATGTACCAAGGCCGATTTTACCTTCTATACTCTTTTTATCTTTCTTTTCGGGAACTGTCAGTTCCAGGGGAAGTACATAATCTCCCCTGTTCTGGCTGTACATTAGCTGGACATAATAACTTGGTGTACCGTAAGATTGGGCCGTGTTAAACCTTATAAGGTCAGGCTCCCATTGCAAAGCGCCGTCCTTTGCCAGCAAAGGGGCATAAGACGCCATAAGAACCACATCCGAATTCCGTTCCAACCCTGTCATAAAAGCCGCTTCCGCAAGAGCCGCTTCCATGTTGTTTCTTCTGCTTGATGTATGGGCAGCATATTCACCTACGAAAACCAATGGGCCATTCCTGTCATAATCATCATATCGGTCAACATTATTGAAAAACCAGAGGGGAGACATGTAGTAATGTTCATCAATAATATCAGCCTTGCCGGTTTTTTTCGCCCACTTCCATGCAGAATCAAACAACACACCGCTCGGGGAAGGGCCTGCCGAAAATATCAGCTTTATCTCCGGATATTTTGCCTTTATTGCATCATAAAATTTCTCATACCGAATAAAGTATTCATTTCCCCACTGTTCATTGCCAATAGCCAGATATTTCAGATTAAACGGCTCAGGATGGCCGTGCTCCTTTCTCAGTGCTCCCCACTTGCTGGTTACAGGGCCATTGGCATATTCAATTAAATCAAGGGCATCCTGTATGTACCGTTCCAGCTCGCTCATAGAAGCAACTTCACTTGTACGGGCCTGGCACGCCATTCCGCAGTTAATTACGGGAACGGGCTCCGCACCTATATCCTCGCAAAACTGAAAGTACTCGTAGAATCCCAGGCCATTGGACTGATAATAACCCCACAAATTATATGTTGTCGGGCGTTCTGCAATATCTCCAATAGTATCCTTCCAGCGGTAAGCATTCTCCAGGGAATTTCCTTCCACAAAGCAGCCGCCCGGAAACCTGAGGAATGACGGTTTTAAGCTTGCAATTAGATTGGCAAGGTCATAGCGCATTCCATTCTTCCTGTTCTTCCATGTATTTCTTGGGAAAAGGCTTACCATATCTATATCAACTGTTCCGGCATTCCGGGATATTATAGCAAGCCGTGCTCTTGCAACCGTTTTTTCAGCAACAATACTGCATGTGAATTTCTTCCATTCTTTGCCTATGCCTTTTATCGTTCCCTTTCCATATACCTCACCGCCGCTGCTGTCTTCGAGGACAATATCCAGCTCCTTAATATCTTCCGTCACACTACGTGCATAAATTGAAAAGTCGTATGTCGCACCTTCCTGCAGGGCTATTCCTCCATAACCCAAATTTGCAGCACCATATCCATCTCCCGCTTCTTCAACGGTGATTTGCAGGTAGGTTGCATTATTCTCATTAAGAGGAGAAGTTTTTTCTGCTTTTATGCTCCCTGCACCGTTACCTTTTTTTACCTGGACCCATGCATCCAGGCTGTTTTTAAATTCAAAGGAACGGTTCTTGATTAGTTCGGCATAAAGGCCGCCGTCAGCTGCAGAGTTTATATCCTCAAAAAATACGCCGAAAAGCATCGGGCTTATTTTGTGTTCCTGCTTTGATACATCAATGACAATTTTATTTTCAGGCTCCTGATTTCCGGGGAAATTAAACATTTCGGACAAATTAATAACTTCAGCATTTTCCAAATCTATTTTTGTTAAATCAATCAATTCGTTTTTAGCCTCTTTTGCCTTGCCGCATGATGAAAGTGCCATAGCTATTATTAAGATTAGAATGATATGGGTCAAAGATCTTACAAAATGTTTCAAATGGCCACCAACCTCCTTCTCAGGGAGTTTTACGACTTTTGATACTTAAGACGGTGATCTTTTATTTCCTATGAAAGCATAATGAATTTTACAACTAAATTTAATTTATCCGCACAATAACACTATCTTAATAATATGCAATTTATACAATTTTTATGGAATTTTTATAAAATATATTATTTAGTTCATGCTAAATTATTTAATATTTTTTTAAAGTACAAAATTATAATACCATTTTTTTAATAAATATGTCAATATATATTTTTTATTTTTAAATGTCTGTTGACACCGGATTTCCCGCATGATATCCTCAATTTGACGGCATTTGTTTATTTATAAATACTGAATCCGGCATAATTGGTTTTTGCTATATCAATTTCTAAAGTATGATTTTTTTGTTATTTTTATTGTTTTTTTAATTAAGTTTTTAATTAATTTAATTATTAGTTAAATAAATAAATTTACATACAGGTGGTGTTTATTATGTCATCGGACAATTATAAAGGTATTCATCATTTCCCGGTTAAACCTCCCGAAATCAGGCTTTTTGACAATTGCATAGCTGAAAATACTGAACTTTGGAATACTCACTTCAGCCACGACCCTTCAATATTCAAGGATGAAAGCTCAGGTAATTATTACGTATATTCAACTGATGTGGGACGATTGCCAAAATGGGGAATTCAGATAAGATGCTCAAAAGACCTTATAAATTTCAAGTTCCTCGGATGGGCATTGGCTGACAAAATTCCCGATGAAGTAAAGGAGTGGACCAACTGCAGGGGATTATGGGCTCCTGATATTATAAAAGTGGGTAATGAATACAGGCTTTATTATGCGGCTTCAACCTTCGGAAGCCAGAACTCCGTTATCGGTCTGGCAGTATCCAATAGTCCCGAAGGTCCTTTTGAACCAAGGGGAATTGTATTAAAAACAAGAAAAGGGGATCCTGTCAACGCCATTGACCCCAACATAATTATAGAAGAAGGCACAGGAGATCACTACATGGTATACGGTTCCTTCTGGTCGGGCATAAGTATTCTCATGCTGGATAAGGAAACCGGGCTTGCGAAAGAAGAGGGCTTCGGGAAACGTATCGCTACTCGTCCGGGCTATGTTTTAGGTTCTGTTGAAGGTCCGTATATCAAGTATAATCCCAAAACCGGGTATTATTATTTATTTGTTTCCTATGGTTCCCTGTTTTCGGATTATAACGTAAGGGTGGGGCGAAGCAAAAAAGTTACCGGGCCATACCTGGATTACAATGGTGTGGAACTTACCAACCTTTCAATAAATGCAAATGACGTGGGTTTAAAAATTACCACCGGCTACAGGTTCGGAGAATCACAGGGATGGATGGCACTGGGACACAATTCGGTTCTCAATGATAACGGGGAATGGTTTATCGTGCATCACGCAAGGCCTGAACCAACAGGTGAATATACTGAAAAGGAAGTATTAAGATGGCCCTGCATGCATATAAGAAGAATTGTATGGTCTGATGACGGCTGGCCTCTTGTAAATCCGTGCATGTATGCAGGTGAAAAGCTCCGGCCGGTTGATTTCAGCTTTGTTACGGGTACTTATGAAAGAATCAGGTTCGAAAACAGCCCTGAATCACTGGTAACAGTTTCCAAGAAAATGTACATAAATAAGGACAATACATGTCTGATTAATGATTCAACAGGGGATTCAACAGGAACATGGAAACCGGAGGACGGCGGGGATATCAGCAGCCTAATTGTGCAATATGATGGGACGGTAGAAAAATACAAAATAATTCCGTCATGGGACTGGGAGAACAAAAAACCCACACTTGCACTCACGGGTCTTGATAACAAGGGTATATGCATATGGGCTAAAAAGGTTGATTAAAGCAGGTTAAAGCCAGATTAGAAGATAAAAAGGGGAATAAAAAAGAGAGGCTTGATATGCCTCTCTTTTTACTTATAGCTATTTCTAACTATTTCTTGCCATATTGTGTCCTGTAATTTTCAACAGCCTCTTTAGCAACTTCGTCTCCGCCGTTCTTCTTATACTCTGCAAGTGCTTCATCAAACAGCCTATCAAAATCAGATACTGGTGCCGTTATAAGCAAGGGTACCACTTCTTCATCCCACTTGGTTGTAAGGGATTTCAGGTATTTATCGGCAGCGGGTTGCGGCAGGTTGATTTCTATTGGCTGGAATGGAGGATCTATAAGAGCTTGAACATTATCAATGAATTCCTGTCTTACACTTGCATCAAAGTTCCTAGCCATAAATTTTACATAATTCTGCATATCATTTGCATACAATTTCACCAGTGCCTGGTACTGTGGCTCAATCCATGCAACCTTGTTCGTGAATACATCATCGTTGATTGGAGTAATTATACCGTCGCTGTCCAATGTATAATGTTCACCTTCAATACCTGCCTGGCTTACAGTGATGGCTTCATCAGATGCCAGCCAGTTCGGGAATTTCACAACCGCTACAGGATCCTTTGCTGTCTTTGGGCTGAAGAAATACCTTCCATATTTTGATCCTCTGAGAAAGTTTACATAAGGCTCCCTGTCCCCCTGGGTCCATGGCAAAATGCTAACCAGTTTAGCATTAGGAACATTTTCCTTTAATTTTACATAAAGGTTGCCATAAGCCGTATGGAACGGATAGTGGCCAAAATACAGGAATGTACCTATTTCACCGCGTACCATGCCCTGGTTAAGGAGCTCGTCGTTCTTATCCAGCAACAGGTCACCAAGCAAGCCCTCATTGAAAAGCTTATTCAGAAATCTTAACGCCTCTTTGGTCTCAGGCCACAACGGTGCAGGTGTTACAAGTTTTTCATCACTCGGAGGTTCTTCAACGAACGCCGTCAGCACTATATTATCCCAGAATAAATGCATCTGGGGAAGTGCAAGGGGCATCATCTTATCTCCCACATTTCCGGGGTCTTTTGCTTTAAATGCCTTTAAGACATTATATAATTCTTCAATATTACGAGGAACATCCAATCCAAGAGCATCCAGCCAGTCTTTTCTTATCCATGTGGTACGGCCTATTGACTCCATGATTGAACGGAATGTATACTGCTTTCCTGAAAATTGACCTGCTTCAAGGTCTCGCTCGCTATATATCTTTTTTAAATTCGGTCCGTATTCTTTCATGTAAGGAGAGTAGTCTAATAATCCACCCTGTGATACATACATGCTGACAAGGTTTTTATCGTAAGTATAACACAGATCCGGTGCAGTTCCGGCTGCCATCATGGTAGGAAGAACTTTAGTTTCCTCTGCTCTCGGGATAGGCACAATTTTTATTTTTACACCCTCCGGTTCCATCTTTTCGTTCATAAACCTTACCCACCAGTTATCCTCGATGGTTCCTTCAGATGATGGAACGGTACCTCTGTCCCATGCAAGATATGTTATTTCTACTATTTCATTTTTTGATTTAGAGGTTCCACTGCTGTCTTCTCTATTGCTTTTCTCCTCCCCGCTTGGTTGACGACTTATTGGTAGTGCATCCTGTCAATGCCACAAATATCATGTCCATGCACAGCATAACGTACACTACCTTTTTTAGTCCTCGCATAAGTTCAACTCCTTTCATTTTTTAATATTTTGATTATTTAGTTTATTTAAATTATTCTGGTTCATTATTAGATTAGCCGTTGATTAGCTTTTGTTCAGCATTAACCGGCTCCGATATGTAACATCAGCCCTTAATTGCCCCAAGGGTTGCACCTTTCACGAAATATTTCTGAAGGGCAGGATAAACACAAATTATCGGTACTATTGTAATTACTACGGTAGCCGCTTTCATATTCTCGGTTATAATAACCCGTGAACTGGCAACATCCATATGGCTTAAGATCGAATCTCCAACCACGTTTAATACCTGGTACAACCTCAACTGGAGTGTAAATTTGGTCGACTCCTGGATATACAGCAATGCTTCAAAAAATGTATTCCAGTAAGATACAGCATAATAGACGGCCAGTGTACCGTATATGGGAGTAGATACAGGCAATATGATTCTTAAAAAAGCGCCAATGTTTGAGCATCCATCTATAACAGCGGCTTCTTCCGGTTCTTTTGGAATACCTCTGAAATATGTCATCATGATAATCATTAAAAAAGGACTAATTGCCCTTGGAAAAATCAATGCACCCATTTTATTCAGCAGATTAAGGTTTTTTAGAAGAATGTAATTAGGTATCAATCCCCCGTCAAAATACATGGTAAATACAATGAATCCAAGTACTATACCGGCACCTTTCAGGTTCTTCCTTGAAAGAGGATATGCAGCCAATGTTGTCATAATCAAACTTAATGCCACACCGAACACAGTCAACCTGACAGTGAACCAAAGGGCTGTTAAATTCTTTTTATCGGATAACACCGCTTTATATGCTTCCACATTGAAGTTTTTAGGTAAAAGTATCACTTTGCCCGCAAGTATGCTGCCAGCATCACTGAAAGAAACTGAAAAGGTATATACAATAGGGTATAGAAATATAATGCTTAAAAGAATCATGAGGGTATAATTAAAAACATTAAACCAATTTTTACGTGTATTACCCTTCAATCTTTTTCCCTCCCCACAAGTCCTGTTCTCCTAAGGCTCTGGCCACTGAGTTTACAATAAAGAGAAGTATGAAGTTGACAACCGACTGGAATAATCCTACTGCAGTAGTGAAACTAAACCTTGCATTTATTATACCCATTTTATAAATATAGGTACTCAATACTTCCGCAATATCCATAACCTTTGCATTACCTAAAAGGAACGGCTGTTCAAAGCCTATAGACATGGTTTGCCCTACCCTTAATATCAGCATTATAATTATTGTAGATTTAATACCCGGCAGGGTAACATGCCACATGCACCTGAAACGGCCTGCTCCGTCAACTATAGCAGCCTCATATAGTGTTGGGTCAATTGATGTTAGTGCAGCTAAATATATAATAGTTGACCATCCGACCTCTTTCCAGATTGCTGACCCCAAATATACTATTATCCACCATTTTTTCTCGGTAAGGAAGTTTATCTGCTCCAATCCTATGTTTTTCAAAAAAACATTAATTAAGCCGGTGTTCTTGTTAAGAAATGTAAGCATAATGCCATACAAAATTACCCATGAGATAAAGTGGGGCATATATGAAATGGACTGGACCACCCTTTTGAATTTTTCCGCCCGTATCTCATTCATAAGCAAAGCCAGAATGATAGGCGCAGGAAAATTAACGATGAGAGACAGCAAATTTAACCTCAGGGTGTTTGTTAATGCTCTCCAGAAGGTTTTATCCCTGAAAACCTCTCTAAATACCTCTAATCCAACCCAGTCACTGTTCCAGATCCCCTTAAAAATATTGAAGTCCTTAAATGCAATTAATACACCATACATGGGTATATATTTAAAGATAATAAAGTAGGCAATTACGGGAAGTAACATAAGGTAAAATTCATAATTTCCGAGCAGATTTTTAATCAACGGGTTTCTTTTTAGTTGCATTTTCCATTTTATATATCTTTTTGAGGATTTTTGGTACCTTTTCCATCTGTGCCCTTTAACTTTGAAATTTTTACTTCGCTTATTGAGTTCATTGAATCAATCTCACACCTCACTATCCTCCGCTTAAATAATTCCGTGAAAATACTGTAAAATCAAGAAGTAAAGCCGGAACGCAAAGATGTCAATGATAAATGAGTATTTCACCATACCCTTATTTAAGAGTCTTATCTAGGACTCATATATATGAGATACTTTCAGCAAGATTTATAAATTTATATGTAATTAGGCTTAGTTGTCGGACTTATATGTCACAAGATAAAATTAACCCTATAGATTTGATTTTTCAATTGAACTTTTCTTATATTTGTATACATTTCGAAGTAATTGAAATCCATTCTTCTTTACCGGGAATTTTCACGAAACGGAACTTTTCGAATATTTGTAAACTTTTCTGGATTTGTGAACTTCTCTGCACTGCGTTTAAATTATACATAAACATGCCGTCAGCTTCCGTTTTCATTGCTAACTACAAGCATTTTCCTGTAGTCACCCGGTGACATTCCGACATAATTTCTGAATGTTTTCATAAAAGAACGTACATTATCGTATCCGACTTTCCTGCTTATCGTTTCAATATTATAATTTGAATTCCTCAGAAACTCTTTTGCTTTTTCAATCCTGTAATTGTTTATATACCTTTTAATTGACTCCCCTGTTACCTCTTTAAAGATTTTACTTAGATAGGGACCACTGAGGTAGAATTTTTCACTGAGTACCGCCAATGAAAGCTCCTGTGTATAGTTTTGCCTTATGTATTCCAGGACGGCACATACAATATCATTCTTTGCATTTTCCCTCTTTTCAGTCATATACTCCAATATCCTGGCATATACCTCCCTGAACCACTGGTACTTTTTCTTCATCGTATCCATTTGAAGTATATCTCCGAAAACATTCGTGGTCCGGAAAATTTCCTCAACATCAGCCCCGATTTCATATACATATTTCAGGGTTGAACACAGCAATTGAATTAAGATATAGGAAGTATATTCATATGGCATTTTTTTGCTACTAACAATGAATTCAAAAATCTCACTCAGCTTTGCTTCAACGGCACATATGCTACCCTGCCTTAAAGAGTTAAACAATTCCTTTTCCAGTTTAAAAGTATATCCTTTATATGCATCTTCTTGAATTCCTCCAAGTCCTTGTAATGTATTACCTTGTTGTGTCCCATCACCACAGTATACTGCAGGCACTCAACCGCCTCATCGTATGAATTTTGAACCATTGTTATGTCATTATAAACCTTTCCTATACCTACCGATACTGTAAACGGTATATTTTCGGTTACCAACCTGTGAAATCTGCATGCAATTTCCTTGCTTTTCTCCTCGATATCTTTGTCCTTTTCGTCTACTGAGAAATTTATAATTACAACCAACTGGTCAAGATGATTGTTCACCGCAACCAATGAATAAGTCTTGCCCATCCCTTCCTGGAGCTTCTCCTTCAAGTATATGGCCATCATGTTTTTCTGCTCCACGGAATACATTCTTTTATACTCAGGATAATCGTCTATTGCGAAAACATAAACCGAATAATACGAAAATCTATTGATGTTTATTTCGTAATATTGTAGCTTCTCAAATATCTCTTCCCTGCTTCCGGCATTTCCCTTTAAAATTGAATAAATAAAATTATTAACAAGTATAGGCCGGTTTTCTGCAATTATATTCTGCAATTAATCATTTGTTTCTATTAACCAGTATATATTCTTCTCAATTGATGAATAGATATCGCCTTCATCAAATATATCATTGTTCCTATTGAGCAAATTGGCAATTGATAATATAGGCTTGTTTATTTTTCCTGCCAAAATCAGCGATATGAGAAGCCCTATCAGCATGTTTATTGAGAAAATTACAACAAAGTATTTTTGAATAAAAGCGATTTTGCTGGTAATTACGGAATAAGGATATATGTTGATATATTTCCATTCATGCATATCAGACTGGACATGTGAAATAAGGTATTTTTCACCGTCTATAACATCCCTGTACTGACCCTGCTTGTCTTTCAGCATATTTTTGAAATATCCCTGGACTTCATGAAAAATATAGGGCTGGGAATTATTTACCTGGGAAAGCACATCCCCATCATTGTTAACTATATAAACACTTCCAAGGGTTGCAGAACATACTGACTGAACCAGATTTTTTATATAATGTTCTTTTATATTTATTATGATGACCACTTCAGGCTGGATGCTAATCAGCGGAATTGGCTTAATAACGGTAATAACATCCTTGCTTATATTTCTTTCCTCGCTGAATATTTTTCTGACCGGAATCCATCCATATTTGATATTTCCACTGCTGATCATATTAATTATTTCCCGGTCCTCAAAATCCTCTATATTCCAAAAACCCGATTCTACCGCAAGAATTTTTCCATGTTTACAGAAATATATTCGTATGGAATCAACATAGTTATTCAGTATAGTGAAATCATACAATTTATTCGCTATTTTTAACTGCATTTCATAGTTCTTTTTTTCACGGTATTCCATAAAGCTGCCACGGTATTGTCCATTGTCACCTGATTCAGAAACCCGTCTATCTGGCCTAAGATGACATCTATTCCGCTCTTTAATTGAATTAACATATTGCTGCTGGATTCCAGTATTTCATTTTCAGGTTTTTTATATGAAAAAGCATACAACATTATCGTTAAAATACCGGTTACAATGATGTTGAAAACCAGAAAATACCCTGCAAGTTTTATATAACTCTCCTTTTTTTGCATTCTGCGCAGCAAAGAAGAAAGAAAAACAGCCATCCAAATCAATCCCCGTAAATTGGAATAATAAAGCAGAGCACCATGACTTTGTGCTCTGTTTTGTTTAATCTTTAAAAATATGTATTTGTCCGCACATATGCCTGCTAACATTATTGTTTACCAATATTATACCATATTTACGGACAGAGAATATACCAAATTTGGTTTAAATTAAGTATCAACTTAAATAGCAGCTATTATTTCAAATGAGTTGTGTGAATTCTGTGACTTTGATGTAATAAAACTTACAAATTTTTCCACATTTCCGGATGATAAGTCCTTCTTTTGCAAAACGGTAATCCTTTCATCCCAAATCATGACGAAGAAATCTTCTGTGACTAGAATTTTTTCTATTTCACTATAATCAATCGTTGGATTTCCTGTTAATTGAATTTTATCATCAGTAAAGGTTACCGTAATTTCATTTACAGGAATTTTTTTATATTCGCTAAATAGTTTCTCCGAAGCTTTATCAAAGGATGTTAGCTTTGCCTTTTTTGATTTTTCCCCATACTTGCTAAAATAATATATGATTAAATACAATATGCCAATAACAACAGAAAAAGCGCTTACCAGTAGTGGGATTAGCATTTTCCCGGGTTCCATTAGGGAAGGAATACTTTCTCCTTTATTTACTTACCTTGGGAGAAATTAAAGCATCAATTCATACAAATTACATCCATGAACTCTTTTAAACATACTCCTGATTTGGTCTTTATTTTTACCGCTATAATGTTAAAAGTAAAGACCCAATTTATAAGCTGTTTTAAGGTGTTCTCTAATCTTATTCTCCCGCAAATCTTATTCTCCCGCAACTCTTCATCCCAATGACTAGTTCCGTCAAATATTATCATTTCTTTCTCAATTGCCCTGTTTCTTATCCTGTCTCCTAGCATAACTGTACGCATAGCATTGGCTTCGCCTGTTTCTTCAAGTGTTTTTAATGTATTACCTGCACTTAATATAAATAATGCTTTTTTAAGAACCTTCATTTGCGGATTAGGGTCATACGCAAATCCGGTTGTCCAGACTCTGTTAAACCAGCCTACTAACTTTGCTGGGGCTTCTGTCCAAAAAACCGGATAGATAAATACAATCCCATCTGATTCCTGAATTTTTCTCTGCTCTTCCAGAACATCATCTGCTACCGGAATTTCTGTTCTGTAGAAAGCTTCTCTTTCGTACTCTTCCTCGGAGATATCTCCTTTAAAATTCATTTGATATAGATCAGAAACAACAAATTCATGATTTGCGTCTTTTAATCCTCTTAAAAATTCTTCTTTAACCTTATAGGTAAAACTATTTCTACTAGGATGACAGTAAACGACAAATACTTTCATCATATACTCATCCTTTCAAACATAATCAGTATATAAATTAAGTTAATTTATCCGCATTTTATGCATAAAAAAATAATATATATGATTTTTCTTAACTTTTCTTTTACATTATTTATCATTTCAGGCTTAACTGCTCCAATCATACCTAAATCTGTATTTATATCATATCATAGGATAATGGAGACAAGGTACCTGTCCCCTTGTCCAAGGTACCTGTCCCCTTGTCCAGCCCTTGTCCATTCACTTATGATAAACTTCATTATTAATTATCTTAAATGCGCGATATATTTGTTCCAGCAAAATGACGCGCACAAGCTGATGGGGAAATGTCATGGATGACAGTGAAAGCTTAAGGTCCGCTGACTTGATAACATCATCATCCAGCCCGATTGAACCTCCGATTATAAATATTAAATGTGAATTACCTGATAAGAAATATTTATTCAGCCTCTCTGCAAAAGCCTCCGAATCAAGGCTTAATCCATGCATGTCAAGCGCAATGACAACCGACCCGTGAGCAGAACCTTGGCCGGACCCGTGGATGGACCGTGGACCCGCGGACCGGGGAACCGTCCCCCGTCCTATTTTCTTTAGAATGCGTTCCCCTTCTTTTTTCTTGATTTGCTCTTCCTGGGCCGGGCTTAAATTAACCGGAACCTGTTCGTCCTCCACCTCAATTATTTCAACGGTACAAAAGCGCGAAAGTCTTTTGGAGTATTCATTTATAGCTTCCTTGATAAACTTCTCCCTTACCTTTCCGACAGCCACTATCGTTATTTTTATCATGATACCACGATTGCCTTTCAAGCAAACTTAAATTAAAACTACTTAACCGCAGATTTCTTATCCAGGAGTAAAGGTGTACTTACCCTGTCCCTTCTTGCCACGTCAAGCATTATGTCTTTCCCTGCATATATGTTTTTCGTCATAAGCACATTGCATACGGTTTGATAAGCCAGTTCCGGAAAATTATTCTCTCTGCTTAAATGACCTAATATGAACATTTTCGTTCCCATTTCAGCCATTTCGGCCACCAGTTGGCCTGCCGCCTCATTGGACAAGTGGCCCCTGTCCCCCAAAATTCTCATTTTTAACCACTGGGGATATGGCCCTGTCTTCAGTAACTCAACATCGTGATTGGCCTCAAGGAAAAGAACGTCACTACCCTTCAGGCACTCTACAAGTCCTTGGTTTATATGCCCAATATCCGTTGCAATCGTTATTTTTCTTTGCTGCGCATAAAAATTGAACCCAACAGGTTCACCCGCGTCATGAGGAATATGGAAGGCTTCAACGGTTAGATTACATATTTCAAAGGCCGTACCTGTTTCAAAAAACCTTACATTATCAGCACTTATATTTCCTATACTGCTTTCCATAATACTCCATGTCATTTCATTGGCATAAACCGGCAAATTATATCTCCTAGATAAAACTCCCACACCTTTTATGTGGTCGTCATGTTCATGGGTCACTAGTATCGCGTTTAAATCCGCAGGATTTTCACCAATGGAAACAAGCGCCTGTTCAATTTTTCTTGCACTTAGTCCGTTATCTATTAAAACCTTTACTCTGTCAGTTGATAAAAAAATAGCGTTGCCGCTGCTCCCGCTGAATAAACTGCATAATTTTATCACTACTTACAAACGCACCTTTCTATATCTGCTCCCAATGCTTTCAACTTAGCCTCAAAATTTTCATATCCCCTGTCAATATAGCATATATTATGTACCTCTGTCTTCCCTTTTGCTATTAATCCGGCTATAACAAGGGCCACACCGGCACGTAAATCAGTAGCCCTGGTCGGGGCTCCAGTAAGGGGATGTCCCCCTTCTATAATGGCTATTCTTCCTTCAACCTTTATTTTGGCCCCCATTCGCTTAAGCTCATCTACATATTTAAAACGTCCTTCCCATATACCTTCCGTTATCGTACTTGTTCCATCTGCCAGGCAAAGCAGCGATGCCATTTGCGGATGAAGATCCGTCGGAAATCCGGGATAGGGAAGCGTCTTAATATTCACTTTCAAAACCTTTCCGTCGCTGGTTACCCTTATACTGTCATCTATCTCTTCCACACCAATTCCCATCTCAATTAATTTCGCCGTAAGGGATTCCATGTGCTTGGGTATAACATTTCTTACAGTAACGCATCCACCAGCCGCTGCCGCAGCTATCATAAAAGTACCGGCTTCAATCTGGTCCGGTATAATTGAATGTGCCACTCCGCCCTGCAGTCTTTCTACTCCTTTTATTCTTATTACATCAGTACCTGCACCCCTGATATTCGCACCCATAGCATTAAGAAAGTTAGCCACATCAACCACATGGGGTTCTTTAGCTGCGTTTTCTATCACCGTGGTTCCTTCAGCCAATACCGCTGCAAGCATTAAGTTAATGGTAGCGCCTACGCTTACCACATCCAGGTATATGGATGTCCCCACTAATTTATCAGCTTCTGCAGTAATTATACCATGTTCTATTTTTATACGGGCACCCAAAGCCTCAAATCCCTTTATATGCTGGTCAATAGGTCTGTACCCAAAGTCACAGCCACCAGGGAAAGGCACCTTTGCCCGTTTAAATCTTCCAAGTAGTGAACCCAGGAGATAATAGGAGGCTCTTAAATTTTTCACCATATCATAAGTTGCCACATAGGAATTTATATTTTCGGAATCAATCCGGATTGTATTCTGATCAAGATATTCGACTTCCGCTCCGAGTTTAGCAAGAGTATCAGTCAAATTCTTAACATCACCGATATTGGGTATATTCTCGATTACACAGCTTCCATCAATTAGAATAGCAGCTGGTATTATGGCTACAGCTGCATTTTTCGAACCGCTAATATACACATCTCCATAAAGGGGCTTGGGCCCATGAATGACAAATTTCTCCATATATTGTTCTCCACCTATCAACGTTTCTCATCTTTTGTTATTTTTTTATCATGTACTGCATTATAAATTATATCACTTTTTTGGGATAAAATACAATATAATCATTCTATTACTTCACCGGTATATGCTTCCAGGAATATTTCCCTCCCGTCAGAAATAACAACACGCCAAACAGGTATGCAGCCGATTTCCATGCTGTCTGGTGTGCTGCGGGCACTACCGGTGTCATTTCTCTTAAATCCTAAATCAATTGATTTGATTACTATGTCCCTTTCATTATAAACTCCCTTTAAAATTACCTGGTAGGCAGGAATAATAGGTGATTTACTTTTTCCAAAACCCTTAATTTCCCTGGCACAATAATCAATACTTTTTATCCCGTTTTTATCCACATTTACACTTATTTTATTACTATAAACCAAAAAACCCTTATATTTTTCAATAAAAACAATTGTAGCCATATCATTGTTTATAATATATTTATCTGTTATATATCGAGATATATTAATTCCCATATTCTCGAAATAATTCCTCAGGTATTTCTCTGTTTCCCTCTCCTTGTTAATGTCAATGACAGCGGCACTATCAATATTATTTACCTCCGCATCATTATTAAATGAAAAAGTGAATTCATTTTTAAATATAACGGTTTTACTCGCATCGGTAATTGTTTTAGTTCTGTTCAACTCAGCCAGTTCATCAGGGTCAAGGCTATCTATATAATCTTTGCCAAAAAGCTTTTCTATTACTTTGATTCTATCAATACCGCTATTTTCAAATATAAGCATAGGTGTATCCTTTTTATATTCAGGTATCCTGCAGGCAGGGTCTATTGTTACTCCATTTTTTTTTAATATGTTGATTACAGCCGTAACTGCCTGGCTCGATTCCCCTAAATTTTTTATATACGTTGCCAGGTAAACGGAAAGAAAAATATTCAATATGATAAACATTAATATTAGTATATTCTTTGCTTTTGACCAGTCCATACCTATTCATCCTCTTCACTGAGCAATGATACATTATAATATCCGGCATCTTGTTTTTCAATTATCCAAACAGGCGGAAGTTCCTTCTTATAGGAATTATCAATGAAATATCCAACCATCATGTTTTTGGCGGAAAATTCGCTGTAGCTTCCAATAGAATATTTTAGGAAAACCGATTGAATTATATCTTCAAAAGATATGCTGTACTGAGCATAATTCATACCTTTATAAAAATTCATCAAAAGCCAATCCGCTTCAATTATCCTGTCGCCGTTGGCCTTTATAGTAACAGCATGCTTATAGCTTCTGTTTTCATCACTGTAATCTATATAAATTGGATAGCCATCTATTATATAATCGAATACAAACTCGTAATAATCGGGATTATCTTCATTTATATCAATTAAACTCAGACTGGCCTGACTGTCCAACAAATAATCATTTATCCTGCTAATGAGAATAAATGCCTTTTCAAAGGCTTTAGCTATATCTCCCCTGCCTTGTCTTCCAATATCCTGTGTATATCTGTATTCAAGGAATCCGTTTCTGTAAATCCTGTATGTATTGCTTATATTCTTAAACACCATGGTATTGTTCCTGTCAACGTATCTGTCATAACTCTCCTTTTCATTTCCCAGTAAAATCTTCGCAATCTCCTCGATATTTAAAATGTCAGGACCAAAGGAAAACTCAAGGTATGGAGACATATCATATCTTATATCATTTCTTACATCTTCAATAACACATAATAGGTCATATGCTAAATCGAACGGAGAGTTCCCTTCCGGGTCTATTTCCAATCCCATGCTGTACTTGATCCTGCTGCTGTCTGCCTCAAACCGCTTTATAATTTTATTGTATTCTTCCCTTGACATGTCGTTTTTCTGAAAGGGAAGGACGAATTTATAAATCTTTTTTTCGCCTAGTATGTATATGATATTATTCAAATTTATATCCTCGTCAGGAAGCATGATAATTTTATATATACTATCGGGAGATTCTGAAGAGTCACCTTTAACATTCAAGAACCACCTGGCCAGACTTGTTTTTATCCCGGTTCTGAATTCAATAAAAATGCCCTTCTTTAATAAAAGATTCTTCCACTCCTCCGTACTTATTGTCCCGCTTTCAACCTGCTTTGAACTAATAATTCTTTTAATGTACTTCTGCACCTCTTCGGTTATTTTCCAGTAAATCTCTTCATTCTCTTTTACAAGCCAGTGAGCTTCATCACCATTAGATATTACAAGCCTGTAGGGCTTAAACAGCTCCTCTCTTGCCTTTTCTTCTATATTCGCCATATTGCCGGGATTTGATTCACCAAAAATTGATAAAAAAAAACTAAAAGGAATTCCTGTAGTCTGATAAGCCCACAGAATTCCTACCTGAATGACACTTGATAATATCAATATGGCCAGTATAATTGACTTTAGCCTGTCTTTTCTAACCTTGCTAATATTATAACTCTCGTTATTAAACATTTACTCCCCTTAATTCCTAATTACCTGAATTTTGTACTTGAGGTATGAATTTCGATACATCATTAATATCAGCTTTATCGTTGACCAATTTTTCCTTTGTTTCGTCATTAATCAACACATTAACTACGAAATAAGTAACCTGAACATCCTTGCCCGGTTCAAGATCTATTTTGATGTCCTCATCAAGCCTGGCATTTTCTTTTACTTCCTTAATGTTTTCATTTTCTTCCTCCTGCGGTTTTACATATACCAATATCTTAAACTTATGGAGTCCTTTCTGAAGTTTCACAGATAGCGTACACATCAGGCTTTTTTCCCATCTGCTTTCTCCTGCGTCATTTTTAAATTCTTCGTAAGAACCTGTTTCTTCATTATATCTGCACAGTACAACAATTACGTTTTGATTGAACTTCTTTTCGTTATTTACTTGCACTCCAACTATATTAAACGTATTTTTTGAAATTTTTATTTCCTTCTTGCTGGGATTTAGAAATTTAATAAGAAATTCTTCTGTTTCTTCCAATTCTGTTGACTCTACTAATTTCTTCAGTTCCAATTCAAAGGGGTTAAGTTCCTCTTCAGAGCCGGTATTTTCAGCCGAATCGCCTTCAACCGTTGAAGCTGCTTCCGTCACAGCTGTGTTTGGTTTTGCACCGCTTGATTGCAGCCCTGTCCCTTTTTCATCATCTTTACCGGCATAAACCAATACCGATGATAACAGGACAACTAATAATATTGTAGATAAACAAACAAAAGTTTTCAAAATTTTTCGTCCAAACATCTTAGTATACTCCCGTTCTCAATATGTACAGCAACATATACCTGAAATCATATATATCATGCTATCAAATACATGAATTTCCAAGTGTAATATTATATAATCTAATTGATTAAATTATACAATTATATTATTACATTACTATTACATAGTATTTAAAAATGATTTACACGGTTCTTAAAAATTCAATTTTCTCTGTCTCTTGGCTCTTAAGCGCAGGGAGGATCACAATAACCGTCGTACCTATGCCCAGCTTGCTTTTAATCTCTATCTTTCCCCCGTGGGCTTCTATTATTTCCTTGGCAATAGAAAGGCCTAGACCGGTACCGCCCATTTCTCTGGAACGTGCCTTATCTACCCTGTAAAATCTCTCAAATATGCGCGGCAAATCTTCTTCCGGTATTCCCATGCCATTGTCCTCTACTTTTACATATATTTCGTCATCTTTATCAGGATTTACTTCTACATGAACATGTATTTTCCCATTTTCAGGAGTATAATTTATGGCGTTGCTTAACAGGTTCAGCATAACCTGCTCCATTCTGTCCCTGTCAGCCATAATATTAGGTATATCTCCCGTAACAAAGTAATCAAGCTCATGTCCCTTATTTACAGCCTCAATCTTAATTTTATTCACTGAAGATTTCACAATATTGACAATGGATACTTCTTTCATGTTCCATTTAACCTGTTTATTATCAAGGCTGGATAATTGAAGCAGATCCCTTACAAGTCTTGTCATCCTGTCTGCTTCGGAATTAATAACACCAAGGAATTTTACGGCAGTCTCCCTATCATCCAGGTCTCCGTCAAGAAGCGTCTCTGTATAGCTTTTTATGGAAGTGAGAGGAGTTTTAAGCTCATGGGAAACATTTGCTACAAACTCTCTTCTCATCCTGTCCAGTTTCTCCTGTTCAGTTATATCATGGAGCACAACAATTACGCCTTCCGGCTTTTTATTTTCTCCCGTAAATACAGCAAAGCGGGCTTCCAGTATTCTTTCCCCGCAGTTTATATTAATCTCTCTTCTTTTAGTTACATCTCTGTAAAGAAGTTCATCCAGCTGCAGATTTAAACTGTATTTTTTTGAAAAGTCACTGAAGTTATCGCTGTCACTGAAGGTGTTATCCATATCCTTATCCTGTAGCATTTTACGGGCAGCAGGATTAATATGTAACATCTCTCCTTTTAAATTAAAAGCAAGCACACCATCTGTCATGTAATTAAAAATTGTCTCAATCTTGTTTTTCTCGCTTGATATTTCCATAAGGGTATTTTTAAGGTTTTGGGCCATAAAATTGAAAGCCATGGTCAGTTGTCCAATTTCATCGTCCGACATAACTTCAAGCATATGGTCAAATTCACCTGCTGCAAGTCTTCTCGCCCTGTGCATTAATTTTACTATAGGTGATGTAATCGTACGGGACAGAAAATAACCGATAACAAGAGAAATTAATATGGAAAATAAAAGACTGCTCAATATTATCCTATTAAAGCCTGCCAGTGTTTCCTTCCATGCCTCGCTGTCATACCTGAAATACAGGATATACTCACCATCAGTTAGTATAACTGATCTTGCATAATCAAAATATTTCCTTCCGTCATTTAATTTAACTTTTTTATTTTTGTCTCCCTTTTCGGCACCCTCCAGAACATCTAAAAAGTTCCGGGAGCCGAGAATTTCATTCAGAAATAATTGTCCTCCCGCATCTCCGTCATTATAATACCGGTCGGAAGAATATTCTATATTTAAATTTGATTTATTAATGACCGTATAGCTTCTATATGAATCAAGTATCGCAAATTCAGTAATTGCATTTCTTTCCTTATTTACGCTTAAATAATCAAGCATATATTTAAGGGTGGAATCGCTGTTAATCTTCCAGTTGTCAAATCCTCTTTCAATAGAGGTTTTAAAACTTTCATAGTTCTGTCTTTCCACCTGTATGTTCAAAAACAGGCCCACAGGTATAATTAAGAAAATTGTAAGCATTATGAAAATACTTACCAATCTCCATTGAAGGCTTTTAAACTTGAATGACATGTACGACCTCACTTATTAGTCAATTAATTGGTTTTATTGGACTTATTAATATTAGCATTAAAGTAATAACCTACGCCTCTCTTGGTTAAAATATACTGAGGATTGGAAGGATCTTTTTCAAGCTTCTCCCTTATCCTTCTTACCGTAACATCTACTGTGCGGACATCACCATAATATTCATAATCCCACACTTTTTCAAGCAGGTTTTCCCTTGTAAATATTTGTCCCTGGTGAAGGGCTAAAAATTTAACCAGCTCAAATTCTCTCAACGTAAGTTCGATAACCGTGTTATCCCTTATTACTTCATAACGGTCAAAATCAATGATAAGGTCACCGTACTTAACCGTTCCTGCCGCTTTTTTATCTTTATTTGCATTATCCTCATCAGAATAATATCTTCTTAAATTGGCTTTTATCCTGGCAATCAATTCCCTGTAGCTGAATGGTTTTGTAATATAATCATCCGCCCCAAGTTCGAGTCCCAGGACTTTATCCAGTTCTTCTTCTCTGGCAGTTATCATGATTATCGGAGTGTTAACGGATTGCCTCAGTTTCTTACATACTGTAAATCCATCCATCTTAGGAAGCATGATATCAAGTAATATCAGGTCAGGGTTTTCATTTAATCCCATCTCAAGTCCTTGTTCTCCGTCATATGCTTCTATTACTGAAAAACCCTCTTTTTTGAGATTGTGTTTAATTATATCGGCTATATTTTTGTCATCTTCTATAATAAGAATTTTTCTTCCCAAATAGCTAACCCCCTATCAGAATTTCTGAGAAATGCAACCCCTTTTGTCCATTATAACATTATTTTAGTTTTTTTAAATAAGTATATTATTACACTCCTGTAATATTAATGTAACTGAAATATTTCATACCTATCTTATATAGACATTTTTCATCGCCGCTTTGTTCCGAAAATTTAAATATTTTTTAAGAAAATTTAATCAAAATTTATTAAATATATATATTTAAATCACAAAAATAAAAATTATACATAATTATATAATTTACATATATTATAATTTACACAAATTTATAAAATCGGATTTCATAATAATGTAGTTATATATTGCCGAATAAAGCTGATATTCCGCATTCATGTAAGATTCCCTTGCATTTATAACTGTTTCTTTAGTTGCAAAACCATTGTCGTATTTTAATTCAACATCTTTCAGCTTTTTCTGTACAAGCTCAAGGTAGCTTTGGGCCAAAAGAACCCTGTCTTTCTGGTTCAACAGATTGGAATAGCTGTTCCTTACTCTTACCTCAAGTTCGGTTTTCATCTGTTCAAGGCTTAATTTGGCTTTTTCCAGCTCATATTTCCTTGATTTGTATTCCAGGCTGCTCTCGCCGTAATATATGCCTGTTAATTCAAGCCTTTTTTCCAAGGCCTGTATATTCCTGGTTTGTATATATACATTCGTGTCATTTTCAATACAGCTTTTTATGGCGTCATTTACATTTACATTTACCAGAGGCTCATACACAATTGCTATGTCAATTTCAGGCAATATCTCATCATAGGAAATTCCCGCTATCCTTTTTATCTCATTCTTTACGGATTCCACCTTTTCTTCGGCTTTCGCAATATCTATCCTTTTTGACTCAATATTATATTCATAATCCGTAAGGCTGCTCTCAGTAATGCTTCCCTGCTGCTTCTTCGCTTTCATAAGCTCATATCTTTCCAGCATTAAATCCAATCTTTTCTTTTCCAGCTCCAGCTCCTTCTTTGCCAGCTCAAGATTCAGGGCAGTTTTATACAAGCTTAGTTTCAGGCTGGAAATATCATCTTCCTTTTTCCTTTTAGCCTGCTCAACATCGGTTTCTCTCTCAAAAGGTACTACTTCCTTGGTAATTCTGTTATCAAGAACACGGGCAGCTCCATACGCATCACCCAGGAACATTGCTCTCTCTTTCGCCTGATTTAATGCATCTTCTTTTAATAATACATTTATATCATCAATCTTAATCTGTATGCTGTTATTAACAGCAATTTCATATAACTCCTGCAATGAAATTTTATCTACATCCTGTTCAGCATAAGCAGTATAAACACCGCCTGCCCACATTCCTGACATTAATACTGCCAGCAGCATAGCAATCAATTTTTTATGCATTTTTTTTATGCTCATACATATATCACTTATTCCTCTTCTTGTATTATTTATTCCTGTCATATTCTTTACCCCTTTTATATAAATACTTAAGTTTTCTTACATCATTGAATATAAACCGGCTGTATAGAATAATCTCATAAGCTGTGTGTTATAATTGAAAATTGCTGTCTTTATCGCATACTCCCCATCAATTATGTTTATTTCCGCCCTTTTCACGTCTAGCCTTGATGCTTTTCCAATATCATACTTCGCTTTTGTAATCTCAAGCATCTTTTTATTATTTTCCAGGTTTCTCTCTTCCCTTTCTATAGCTTCTTTCGCCTCAAGTACATTGTTGTAGGCTGATTTTACTTCTTCTTTTATATCAAGAACCGTTCTCTCTAATTCCAATTTTAATGAACTTATTGAGGTTTCAAGATTTTTGTGCTGTTCTTTCAACGATGTGTAATTCTTGTACATTTGGTCCGTTTCAATTATACTCTTTTCAAGCTCTCTCAGTTCAATTTGTCTTTGAAGGGATTTAATTTCAGATCGGTTTTTCATTGCTTGGTCCAGGTAATAATCCAAATCATCCAGATCGGTTTCGATTAATTCTTCGTATTCTACCTCATCATAAAATGTATCTATTGGTTTTCCTATATATAGATTAAAATTCCTGCATGCATTCTCATAATTCACAACTGCTGTTGCAATATCCAATCGGGCTTTGCGGTAATTGTACGTTGCTTCTTCCATCTCAAGATTGGTGATAAGTCCTAATTTATGCTTTATATATTCCAGGTTATATACATCAGCATCTATCGAGTATCTCTGTCTCTGCATGTCAAGGTTTCTTTTAGCTGAAAGCAAACTGGCATATTGCTGCCTTACTGTGGTAATATAGCTTTTTTCAGTTTTCCTGATATTCTCGTCCAGGGACAGTATATTATGCTTTATTTGCTCCGGAATCAGGTCCCTGACTCTTAATGAATTTATGCGTGAATTAGTATCCCTCGCTTCCTTTAAGTCCACTTCTTTTGCCCTGGTTAAGGCATCTTCCATTTGCTTGTTGTAGTCATACTCCATTTGCTTTAATTGCAAAACAATTTCGTCGTTTTTTAATTTTGCCAAACTTAATGCTTCACTAATACTTATCTTATTAACTTTATTTTGGGAAGCAGCCAAAGCATCACCGTGAGGATATGGTAACATACATGATACCATAATCCCCACTATTACAATTAGCACCATTATCAAAACCGGTTTTTTCATGATTATCACCAGATTCTCATGATTTTATTAATAATATTTATCTATCATTCGTTTACTATTTAGTGCTGTCTGATTCCCCAAGTGTATTATTTTATAATATTTTTTAAGTATATTATTAATTCTAATCTATTAATTAATATATGGCATCGTAGCAGCTTATTAATTAATTTACAGTATTAAGGCAACTCGAAATTTCTAAGAGGATTTCCTGTGGATGCATAATCCGTAAGCGTATTATCAGGTCCTGCAAAGAACATTACCCTTATATTTTTATCCAGCTGGTTGCCGCTTATGGTAAGTATAATCCTTGCTGTACTTATACTTGAAGCCTCCTCATAGCGCGAGGAAATTATCGGTGCAACCGTATTATTTACCAGCACAATAAATTGCTTAAGCTCACTATCGTTATTTGCCAATGGTTTGCCCGAACCGTTGGTGGTTCTTATATTCTCATTCAGCGAAATTATTATATCTGTATTTTCCCCATTATACACCGTAATAAATCCTGTTGCATAAGGAGGATACTTATCTGCTGCCTTTATCGGGTTTGTGGTTTTCTGTATTGGCTGCCCGTATATATCCGTTGTATAAGGCTCATCGTATGCCGTCTGTACGTATATATCTTTTCCTGCATACTGGCCGTTGCTTGAAATGAGGTTGTCTACCTGCAGAATCACTTTCTTTTCTTCCTCATTGTAGTCTGCTTTCAGAACGATGAGAGCCTCATCTCCTGCGGTAATCAGGAAATCTTCCGCGGTCAAGGTAGATGCATCAATATCCCTGTTGAATGTCACCTCAATGGTGTTTTTGTCCGTAACGGCAGCGGAAATGATTCTGGGCGGGCTGTCTATGGTGCTGAACGGTGCCGTTGCACCCATGGCTGCCATTACATTACCGGCTTTATCAGTTACAGAGGATATCTGCAATACATCTATGATTTTCATGTCAAAATTGTCAGGCAATGTAATAGCCACTGTCCTGCCGTCGGAAATTACTTCATATGTAGTTTCCTCGGGGAACACTTCCGATGCATAGGTTTTAAAGCTCATGTAACGGTAGTTGCTTCTGGAAGTGGCAGTGGTTACATCCACGCTTTCGCTGAAGCGGATAAAGAATTTGTTATCCTTAACCCTTACAGACTCTACTACAGGGCTAATATTATCCACAACCGTAAATTCTATTGTTAAAGGATTAATCCTGTTTTCCTGTGGTGTATAATCAACCACGTCCTGTATGGAAAGGGTATATTTGCCCGGTTCAAATACAACTCCTCCCGGACGCTGTAATACTAAACGGTTTCTGTAAGCTCTACCCGTACCGTCCGTGTACCAGCCCATTTGGGACAGTGATACTACCTCTCCCTTTGAGTTTTTCAGAACATATGTGGCACCTGTCGGTAAAACATCTTCCGAGAAGGTGAGTATTATTTTGTTTTGATCCTTAATTTCGTAATCTATATATTCCGGTATATCAGTATCCACGTCCGGCACCACATTTACCGAAATAGTTTTTTGATTGCCGTATAGGTCAATTACGTTATATATGGAAATTGTTGCGCCTTCAGGTTGCAATGCTGCAGTTCGTTCAAACTCAACCGTATATGTCTGCATATCATCTTCGTATGAAACGGAGTATACTCTTCCGCTAGGTTTTGCCAGTATTTGCTCCTTTGTCACAGGCTCAACGGGTTTATTAAACCTAAACACCATCTTTGTCTGGGTAACTTCCATAATTTCATCTATAGCAGGTGGATTAGTATCATTTTCAACAACAAATTCAATTGGGTCAGTCATAACCTTAAATCCTGCATAATCCACTACTCCTGTTCTTACACCAAGCTTATATGTACCGCTTTCAAGCCTTTTTGAAAGGCTTATATCCACTGTCGATTCATTAACCATCTTTATCCCGGACGTACCTATTGACTTGCCGTCAAGGGTGTAATTTGACGAATAGGTCGCATTCTTTACAGGCTCACTGTATACTACTCTTATAATTTTGTTTCCAAGTGCTTTAACAGACAGAACTTTAGGCTCATACCTGTCAATAACATAGTCTATTGTAGCGTCGTAGTTCTTCTTCAATCCTAATTCCCTTTTCACTGTCAAATACACATTCTTCTGGGCCTTAAGAGGAGCATCCAGCAAGAGGGTCACCTGTGTTTTATCCTCTGACAGGGTTGCTTTTACAATCTTCTTTTCCTCCTCTTCCTGTACAACGCTGTAATTGTAAATATACATTGCCCTGTCAACATCAACCGCCTTATTAAACTTTATGTATATCTGTATAAGATTGTCCATGCTTACTGATGTAACTTCGAGGGGGCGGGTTACATAGTTTAACGTAGCAAATGCCATTATATCCGTGCCTTCTGCATCGCCTACAATTGTGTTATATCCCTCTTTAAGCTTGTTATAATTAAAATCCCAGAAAACAGGGACTTCTTTTATCGTGCCGTCGCTGTATATGGCCGTAACTGTATCCGGTAATTTTATATCATCATTATCATATACAGTACCAAGGTCAACTTCTAGCAAATACTCTATTTTGGCTTCCTCTTCCATAAGCCCGGCTGCTACAGCCTTTTCCCTTGGTATAGAGCCGTCTTCAACAAGTTTTTCCAAAAGGGTCTTATTTTGGCCCTTAACCTGAAGTTGCAATGCTTCTGCTATTCCAATCGCCATATCCCTGTTGGTAAGCTCGTTCAGGCCCATTAAGTCCCATAGCCCAATTCTGAACGCAAAATCCATAACCTCATCCCATTTGAAGTCTCCGCCCTCTCCGTAGTCCTGTTTATATCCAAGGGCCTCAAGGAGAACCTTATATAGCATCTGTGCAGTAACTGTTCCTTTGGGGTTGAAACTGCCATCAATATTTCCCCTCCATCCGAACTGGGGATTATCCTTTATGTACGCCAGAACATTCCTTCCTTCTTTCCACAGGATTTCATCTGCATCGGTAAAATTGTCGCTTCCTTCATAATTATAAGCAATCTGTTCGTAGTTATTGCCTGCAAGCCTTAAGGTAATTATAACCGCCTGAAGCCTTTCGGTTTTCTTTGACAAATACTCCTCGGTAAGTCCTGCTCCCTCTCCTTTAAGCACACCAAGTATCTCACAAATTTCTTCCGCGGATTTCTGCTCGGCATAAACAACATTATACATCGGCAGCAAATTTGTTACAGGCATTATTAAAAGTGCAATAACCAGTATGATATGTAACCATCTTCTTCTCATCGTTTCAATCCCCCTGTTTGTTTGGATACTGTTTATCATTTGTTATTTATTTCACTATGCTAATTATATCATCCAAAAATTGTGAAAGTCAAATTAAAGAGAAAAGACAGTGGGAACCAGTTCCCCGCTGTCTTATATATACAAATTACTTACATTATGTTTTGTTCACTGCTTGCTTTCTTGCATTTTTAGTATTTTATGCCATTCTATTAATCCAGATGCTTTTTACTGTTTTGAAACATGGATTGTAAAAAGGGTTGTTATTTCCGCAACAATCTTATCTCCCTGTTTAACCTGGGTTGTTAGCTTGTATGAACCTTCCGGCGCACCTTCTGCTATAGTATAGGATATAACCCTTGTAACTTGAGGCTTGCTGGCTTCCAGCCTGAATCCTTCGTCCGGCCCATATATAAAGGATGTAGCATTGTCGGATATAAGCTGGATTATATCATAAGATTTTTCGTCATTATCAGTCTTCAGTACAAAGGATTCAAATATGTCTTTTAATCTAACAGGCACTTCCTCCTCTTTTCCGCTGCTGTTTGTTACTGTTTTGCTTAAAGTTATATAGGTTTTCAGTCCTTCTATATCGACTTTGCTTTCAAGCTTTATTCCGCCGTCTTCGGTTTTGGTAAGTGAAACCTTTACCCATTTTTGCTGTTTATATGTCTGTTCACCCACTTTATGATCTATTGATACTTCGGCATAACCGTTAAGGCTATTGTCCGGATCATTAACCTCATATTTGCCAGGATAGGTGGTACCTTCATGGTACAATGCTACTGGCTCTCCAAAGCTGTGTGTACCGCTGAATTTTGCTACTATCTTGCTGCCGCTCTTTTGCGCAGCCAGGCCGATTCCGGCATTCCATTTGTTTCCTGAGGTGGTTATGCTCTTGAAATTAACCGTGATTGTGCCTGCGTTATCTTTGTTTACATAGATGCCCGCTTTTTTGCCGTCACTTGCCTCTACATTTTCCAGGGTAACTACCATGTTGCCCTTTGCATCATCGGTGTTGTCATATATTTCAATGAGGTTGTCACCATGGTTACCTTTAACAGTAATATTCCTGATTATAGTCCCGCTGGCATTAACACCGAAAATAACCAGTCCTTCCGGTGAATTATTACCTGTTTTATCTACTCCGCTGTTGATAGTTAGAGCCCTTCTGCCACCGTTATTATTGACACCTTCTATTGTGACCTTCCTTTCTATAAAAAGCGGAGAGGTCAATGTTATGTCATTTTTCAGCAGGATTATATCTATATTATTGTTATTAAGCGCATTTATTAAAGCTTCTTTTGTTTCTACCTCAACGGAGCGGTATGGCATTATGGTCACTGATTCATTATCACCTGTTCCGACAATTTCTTTAGGTTCACCGTCTGCAGACTCTTTTACAATTACTTTCACACCATTCGCTATTTTGGCCTGTACCGGCTGTGAGCATATCAGGATAATAGGCTGGTTAATAACCACTGGTTCCGTTATTACCGCGCCGTCTCCCAATGTTAGTGTTATAGTAGCAGATGAAGTGCCGTCACTATTTATTGTCAATGATTTCACTGTTTTCCCTGCAGCTATATTAATGGTAATACCAGTGTTATCCTGGACAATAATGCTGTTTCCGTTCGCGTTTTCATTCCATGAGCTTGAAGAAACATCTTTTATTGTTATCATGCCTGTTACGGTTGCACCGTTGTTCACTGTGGCATTGGGGGCATCCACTGTTAAATTACCGTTGATAGTTCCATTGGCTATAGTTATAGTTCCGGCAGTATTACTCGATATACTTACATTACCGGTTATGGTATATCCTTTTAAATCAAGGCTTATTAATTTATTTATATTAATATCCCCCGTTATATTGCCTGTCAGTGCTACGGTGCTGCCATCCTGAGCATTTGCTAATGCTTGCTCAAAAGCCTGTTTATGCGTTACCAGCTTGGCAATTGCTTCATTTATTGCATTTGTTTTTGCAACAACTTCCTGGTTGGTTGTTTCAGGCATTGCGAGTGCTGTTGCCCGCGCAGCCACAAATGCCGACCAGGAGTCTGCTGTGTAGTCCGCCTCAACCTTTCCGCTTGCTTCAAGCTTTGCTGCATCAAGAGCCGCCTGTCCTGCAAATACTAACTTTGAAATTGCCGCATTTATGGCATTTATTTTATTAGTAATTTCGGCTGCGTTTCCTTCAGGCAAAGCAAAAGCTGCCGTCCGGGCGGAAATAAACTCCGCCCAGGATTCCGGTGTGTAGTCAGCCTGTTTTTTCGCTTCTGCTTCAGCTTTCACGGCTTTTAATGAATCAATGGCACCGCTGATTAAGTCGCTGCCTTTGATCTTGACAGCATCTGTAAAAGGCTTAGCTGTATTTCCTTTATCATCCGTGATATAGGTTATAGTATCTTTAGAATAAACCTTATATGTCTCATTAGGTGATACGTATTTAATATCTACAATTATTTTGCCATATACGTCTATATATTCTCCGTCAATCCAAAGTCTTTCATGCGTATTGTCAACCGATACCGTATAATCTATTCCTGCTACTAACTTATCTCTGCTGGATTCCTCTTCAATTACTACATCGGTGGAAACAAGCGAATTAATTGTATTGTTTAATGCCTCTGTAAACCTAATTATAATCTTTCCGCTTGCATCCGCAACTATTGGTTTACCTTTGATTACTTCAGGCTTAATATTATCCTTGATTTCTTTTTCTAATACAACAGGTTGTACTCCGAAAAGGTTGCTTATTGCTCTTGGTTCTATAATCTTTACCTTATCCCCTGATGTGTTATATGGCAGTTTTCCGTCAATTATCAGAGTAAGTTTAGTACGTCCGTTGCTGTCAAGTTCCTCATTCAAGCCTACCACCTTTATATCTTTGGAAGAGCCGGCAAGGTCAACAACAAAAGCATCTAAATCATAAGTTCCCAGTTCTTCGCTGAATGTAATTTCAATCTTATCCGGTTCAACGGCAATTGCTTCTTTTATATACGGTGCATTACTGCTGTCATTCATATCACTAATATTTTTTATACCCGGTAATATTTCATTTCCTGCTATGTCTTTTACATTTGTTACAAATAGCTGTGTTGAATTGACGTTGACCAAGTCCTTTTGCTTGGATGTCAGTGTAATCTTTACTATCTTATCTCCTGCATAAAATTCAGCATTTTCGGATAATCTGGTATAAGTTCCGCCGTTCTTCAGGTAGTAATTGCTCGGATTTAAAGCTGTATCAGGCTCTACATTCTCATTATAGAAGACATATAAGAACCAGCCTACCTCTTTTGAGCCCTGTTTCTCCACTCCGTAAGTCACTTTGGTAATCTCCGGAGGAGTCTTGTCGGTTATATCTATCCTTTCGCTGTATAGATCCAGTTTGTTGCTGTTAAGTGAAGCATCATACACGTTCTTTATGTTCACTATTATTGTATTACCAGCAAGACGTTTGTTAAATGTTACCGTAAATTTAGCTGCGTCATTATCAGGCTCAACTTTATATGTCAGGCCGCTAATGGTCTTACCATTTCCGTCTAGAATTTCAAGATTATCCTTATCAAAGGAGACTCTTTTGCTAAATTCTATTTCAATTACATCCTCTGCCGTTACAGTAATCTTCTTTACTTCAGGCTTAGTCCTGTCTGCAGTTACATAAATCGTGTAAGTCTCAGTTTCAAATTTATTTCCCCATAAGTCAACTATTTCATATGTCTTTCCGTCGTCCGATGCAACTACTTTGCCTAATATCCTAAGCGTATTGTATCCTTCAGGTATAGGCTTATCGTTCTTCTTATCCCCTGTATAGAACCACACATATACAGTATCATAACTCTTCTTGGAATCTATTAACGTACCGTCTTCATCAGAAGTTATTTTTGAAGCGGTCCATGCCGAGAATGTATGGGAAAACTGCTCTTTGTGCAGACCGGATACAGGCTTATTGAATTTTACTACAACATATTCCTGCCTAGCAGACTCTATTTCCGCTATAGGCGGCGTATTATCTTTCACATAGTTAATTGTCACAGTTTTTATTATATTATTATAGCCGGCATAATCTTTAAATCCCTGAAGTGTAATAACATACTCTTTTCCGTCAACTAATGAGGAGTAAAGAGGTATTTTAACTTTGTTCTTGTTTATCTCAATACCACCCATATTTACCGATAATGTGGAATT